>Ga0182030_10003169_pt1 | contig 35124 bp, 49 predicted proteins | sample 812S3MmetaG_FD_121299 | JGI IMG/M metagenome (GOLD analysis project Ga0182030, IMG submission 121299) | Permafrost microbial communities from Stordalen Mire, Sweden - 812S3M metaG (Illumina Assembly) | ecosystem: Environmental > Terrestrial > Soil > Wetlands > Permafrost | place: Sweden...
GCTCAGGCTCAGGCTCAGGCTCAGGCTCAGGCTCAGGCTCAGGCTCAGGCTCAGGCTCAGGCTCAGGCTCAGGCTCAGGCTCAGGCTCAGGCTCAGGCTCAGGAGGACTGAACTGGGCGATCATCGCAGACCGGGTATCGGCCAGCCGTGCCAGGCGGTCGTTCCAGGCGTCCTGCACCGGGTTCGCGGCAGCGGTTTTCTTAGGCATAGTGCAGCTCCTCTGCCAGCGCCCGGTACTCCGCAATCTGGAACGCCACATGCGCGGGCACATGCTTGCCGTCGGCCTCAGCTTCCAGCGCTGCGGCACGGGCCAGGTATGCCTTCTCTACCGTCACGGCGTCCGCACTCAGGTGAGGCTTACGCCAGCGCTCCACCGGGCCGATCGCGGGCGTGGTCATCGTTCCGCCCTGCCCAGGATGATCGGCTTAGCCGTTTCGAGCGGGCTCTTACGCTGCACCGTCAGGTGGGGGCCGCAGCACGGCACGGCCACACACGCCATGATCTGCTGCGGGCCGATCTGCTGCATCTGCCAGGACGGGGCCAGGGTGATCGCGTCGTTGGCCACCTGCTCGCCGTTCCCGTTGGCGGTGCCCAGCTTCCCTTCAACCAGGCATTGCAGGCACTTGAGTGCGTTCATCAGTCGTTCATCTCCGCAACGTACGGCTGGACGGCTTTCTCCGCGATGGCTTCTGCCTCTGCATCGAGCCGTACAGCAGCCCGGCGGAAACCCCAGTAACCCTTAAAACGAGTGGTCAGGTTGCGCGAACCGGTGCCCTCCAGCCAGGGGCCGTACATCGCCAGCTCGGTGGTGACAACCGTTTCATGGGCCGGGTCGGCCACCACTACGGGCATCGTATAAACCCGGTCCACGTGCTGGATCTGCCCTTTGCCCGGCCCGGAATCTATGTCCCGGTCCCAGTGCCCGCCCCACGAGTAAGTACGGGATTCGTCAGTGGTGGTGATGGTGGACAGGAACACACCCCGGTCTTCCCTGATTGAGCCGGCGAACGACTCCCGCACCATCCCCACACCTGCGTCAGCCACCTCATGCCTAATGTCGTATTCAGCGGCTCGCAGGGCGGCATCTGCACGACCGTCAAAAACCGGGCCGGAACACTCGACAGTCACCTCATTAAACGACACGCGAACGCCCCTTCCGCCCGTAGGCTGCGAAACAGCGGTCACGGAGGTCGAACAGCCCGGCTCCTGCCGCAGCCTGCCTTGTGATCGCGTCACCGGAGAGGTTGACGCTGATACCTGCGCCTGCCTTAGCCCCGGTGCTTGCCGGCGCGTTGGCGTACGACGCCGTTTCCTGGGTGAGCGACGTAACCGCCTCAGCGACCGCCAGCTCCTTTACAAGACCGGGCACCACGTTGATGTACATCTGAGCGCCGCTGGAGTAGTCGGCGGCGGAGGTGCCGAACTGGCCGCGCAGCACCGAAAACTGCCGCTTCGCCCAGATGGCCCCCGACGTGTGCGCGGCGAGGATCGACCCATCCCACGCCCGCTTCAGCTGGAGGTTGTTGCCCAGGATGTTCTGGATCAGGCACCACTCCGTGTCGATCTGGACGACCTCTCCCTGGGAGAACTGGGTTCCGTCGGGGACGGCCAGGATGTTGTCGGCCATCGACGCGGTGGTCAGCCCGGTGAACGCGATCGAGGTGCTGGTGAAACGGGCGTCGGTGATCAGCATTCGCTCGGACCCGGCAGACATGCCCATGATCAGCATGTCGCCCACACCGGCCAGGGTCAGGCCGCTCGCGCTCGCGGTGATCGCGGTGTCGGTGGAAAGCGCCGACGAGGCCAGTGTTCCGGACGGCGACGTTTTCAGCTGGTACCCGAAGGTGCCGGTGACCGAGATGCTCCGCTGCGGGGTACTGCCGGAGCCGAACGAGTAGGACTGGGAACGGTCCAGCTCGAAGTAGGTGAATGGGGGGTTGTAGCGGGGGTTGCCCCAGAAGATCGCACTGTCCGGGATGACCGTGCCGGGTGTGTTCGACGCGGGGTCGCCGCCGGTCGTCACTACCGGGGGGTTCACCGTTACGTCGGCCAGCTCTGCCGCGTCCAGCCAGACCCGCCAGGGGTACGCGCGCTGAAAGTTGGGCCAGTCGATCCAGACGGTGGAGTCGTTGGGGTAGAACTGGCGGTTGCAGAGCTTGTCCACAGAGTCCCGCGCCGCGTCAATGGCGCGGTCTACCTGGGTGTTGTTCCAGGCGGCCTGCTTAACATCGAGCGCCTGACGGACCTCTTCACGAGTCCCGTAGCACGGCAAAGTAAGCGCCACCTGGACCTTGCTTTCTCGCCCGAGAACCCCTGTACGGGGTGGGAACGGCTACTACCAGCATAAACTAAAAAGCTCTCGCCTAGAGCAAAGCCGCTTGCACCAGCCAGCCGTCGTTCTGGATGGCCGTAACCGCACCTGTGCCGGTCCACTCCACGAACCAGTGCTGGACACCCGGCCCGGTGAACCCGGCCGTCGGCAGGTCGGCGTGGTAGTTGCCGGTCGCGTCCTTGACGATCGGGGAGGACGGATAGACAACCGTGATGGTCGAGGCCGCATCCAGCTTGTACTTGAGGGTGACGGTCGTCGGGTCGGCAGCCGATCCCGCTTCGTTGACGAACGCGGCACTGGTGGTGACCAGAGACCCGCTCTCGTAGATGGTCAGCGCGCTCACGTGGGGTTCCTCTCGATAATGACCTGATCACCGCTCTGCCGGTCCGTCGCGGCGATACTGCTGCTAGACCGGGATAGTGTGGCGGGTTCCCGTCGTGCGTGAGAGGCCGCCACGGTGCTGCCCGGCCTGGACAGGGTGGCGGGCTCGGACAGGTGGTCGCTGGTGGTGACGCCGCCCCGCACATTGCTGGCCGCAGAACCACCGCCGCCGCCCACGGTAACCAGTGCGCCAGTACCGGGCAGCCCCACGCCAGCCGAGACCGGGCCGGGGATCACCGCGACCAGGATCAGGCCCGGATGCCCGGCGACACTGACCGCCGCCGACAGCGCGCCCGCCACAGACTGGGTGGTAACAGCTGCGGATACCCCGTTGATGCCAACGCCTGGTGCGCCCTGACCAGCGGTTGCACTGACCGCAGCGGCGGCCCCGGAGAGCTTCTGGCCGGTGCTGATCGTACCTGGGGCGGCACTCACCACGACGGACGCCGCGGTCCCTGTGATCTGGACGCCCGGGGCGCCCGGCTGGGCCGCAGCGATAACCGGGGCAGCCACTCCGGAGGTAGCGACCGCAGCTGAGACGGCGCCGGCGGATACCTGAACGGTGACCGGGGCCGCCTGACCCGCAAGCACCTGAGCGCTGGACGGAGAACCCGCCTGGATCTGAACACTGACCGGGGCAGCCTGCCCGGCAACGTTGACCGAGCCACCCGCGAGCGCCGCGCCCACGCCGCCCTGCACGGCGACGACGGCGGCCTGGCCGAGCGTGGTACTGGCCGGGGTACCGGTCACAGATGCGGCGGTTATCTGTGCCGCGAGCCCCGTGGTGCTGACGCCGGGCACACCCGCTGGAGCCTGAACGGCCAGAGCCGCGGCGATACCCGTAACCGGCTGAGCCGCGGAGACAACCCCGGCCGGGGCGGCGGCTGTGACCGGGGCGGCCTGACCAGAGAGCGCCTGAGCCGCGGACGGTGTACCCGCCGGAGCCTGGACAGCGACGGGGGCAGCCTGGCCAGCGACGTTGATCCCGCCGCCTGCTGTAGCCGCGCCGACGCCGCCCTGCACGGTTATCGCCGCAGCAATACCTGTCGTCGCGCTGGCTGGGATGCCGGTACCGGCCGCGGCGGTGATGTGAGCCGCAAGCCCGGTGGTGCTGACGCCTGGCGTACCCAGACCGGCAGCGGCAGTGATCTGGGCGGCGGTGCCGGTGACCGGCTGGGCGGCGGACGGCATGCCCGCTGGAGCAGCAACCGCAACCTGAGCGGCTACCCCAGTGACGCTGATCCCGCCACCAGCCGAGGGGACCCCGGCCGGGGCCTGAACGCTGACCGCGGCGGCAATACCGGTGGTCGTGCTTGCTGGCGTGCCGGTACCGGCCGCGGCGGTGACGTGAGCAGCCTGACCCGCTGTACTGACGCCGGGCGCGCCCGCCGGGGCCTGAACACTGATCGCTGCGGCGGTGCCGGTGACCGGCTGGGCGGCGGACGGCGTACCCGCTGGAGCCTGGGCAGCGACGGGGGCTGCCGTACCGAGCGTCGTGCTGGCCGGAATACCCACAGGGGCCTGAGCCGTGACGGGGGCCGCTGCACCGGCAGTGCTGACGCCAGGAGCGCCCGCCGGGCCGCTGAGTGTAACCGGGGCGGCCTGGCCGGCGGTGCTGACCCCCGGAGCGCCCGCCGGGGGCTGAACGGTTACCGCGGCGGCCACGCCCGTGATCGGCTGAGCTGCGGACACAGTACCGGCGGGTGCGGCAGCGACGACCGGGGCGGCGATACCGGCCGTACTAACGCCGGGAATACCCGCGCTGCCAGCGACGGCAACCGCAGCTGCCTGACCGGTGACGTTGATCGCGCCCACACCAGCCGGGACACCAGCCGGGGCCTGAATGCTGACAGCTGCGGCGGCGCCTGCTGTGCCGACGCCCGGAGTACCCGCTGGGGGCTGAACGGCGACAGCGGCGGCAGTGCCGGTCGTCGTGGTCGCCGGTACGCCAGCCGGAGCCAGCGCGGTGACCGGGGCGGCCTGGCCAGCGGTGCTGACACCTGGAGCGCCCGCCGGGGCCTGAACGGTCAGGGCGGCAGCAGCACCTGTGACCGGCTGAGCGGCAGAAGCGGTGCCCGCGGGGGCCTGGACGCCAGCCGCCGCCGCTGTGCCCGTGGTTGCGCTCGCCGGGACGCCAGCCGGGGCGGCGACGGCGACAGCGGCGGCAGTGCCGGTCGTCGTGCTGGCTGGGGTGCCCGCCGGGGCGGCGACAGCGACCGAGGCGGCCTGGCCAGCGGTGCTGACACCTGGCGCGCCCGCCGGGGCCTGAACGGTCAGGGACGCCGCGACTCCGGTTACCGGCTGAGCGGCAGAAGCGGTGCCCGCCGGGGCGGCGACAGCGATCGGGGCAGCCTGGCCGTTAGTGCCAACGCCGGGGGCCCCGGCCGGGGCGGCGGCAGCGACCGAGGCGGCCTGACCGGTGACGCTGGCTGGCGTGGACGTTACCAGGCGTACCGGGGCCGTGTCCGGGGAGATGAAGAACGGGATACCGCCGGGGACGGCTGCGGCTTTATCCGCACCGGGGTACCAGCCGGGCGCGATCAGGTTTACTACGTCAGCGCGGGGGGGCGCGACGGCGACAGCGGGCAGGGAGAAGGTGGCGACGCACACCTCGTAGGTGCTGTTGCTGCCAAACGTGCCGGAGTAGGTGGCCACCCCGGTGGAGCTGGCGAACTGGTAGCCGCTGACGCAGGCGCTGGCCTCAGTGGCCTCGTTTGTCCATGCGCCGCCCGGTCCGGCAACCGAAGACGGGCCGCTGATGCCGTAGACGACCCCGGCCCAGAACTCACTCGCTGACGTGGTTGTCGCGGTGCTGACCGTGAACGTAGAGCCGGTGGCCCCGCCGCTGGTGCTGGCCGTCGCGATCTGGTCGAGGGTGATCGCCCCCGGCACTTCGTAGGCGTACAGCACCGCCGCGCCGGAAGCCCAGGAGATGGTCGCGCCGGGGCTCGCGCCAACGTTGCTGTAGTAGTAGATGTTGGTCAGGTTGTTGGCGCTGGCCTCAGCCTGGGTCAGGACCTCGCTGTTGCCGGTGATCGTGGCCGGCGCCGTGGCCCCGTTCTGCCGCGACAGGCACAGCACGACCGAGTTGCCGGGTGTGATGTTCGAGCCGAACGAGATCGACTGCGTGTTGAGGGTCGGCGTCGCCGCCTGGACCAGGGAAGGCATGGCGGCCCTCCTTGGGTCTAGTTACCTGGCCGCACAGGCATGACGCGCCTCAGCCCCGGAGTTCGCAGTCCAGGTAGTCGGTGGTGATCGAGGTAAACCCCGTGTTTACGGCCAGCGTGCAGCCCACTGAGACGAGCTGGGCGATGTTGGTTACCATGCCGAACCCGGGAGTGCCGGTCTGGGCGACGGAAGCCGCTGCGGTGGTCTGCGGGATCGAGTTGACGGAAGTCCAGGCGCCGCCCGCTGCCGCAAGCCAGAACAACCTGCCCCGGCCGACGATCTGCGCGTTGGTCAAGCTGGACAGCGGCTCGGACAGCTGCGTGATCCGGCCGACGTACTCCATCTCCCACTGGCCCGTTCCGTTGAAAACCGCGAGCGAAGGGCCCACGCCCAGCACCGCTGAGGTAGCGACCAGTGGGTTAGCGACCGTCGCCGCAGACGCCGCGGTCATATAGAACCCGAGCGTCACCGACGTAGCCGTAGTGGTGGCGATATAGCTGCCGTGTGCGGTGAGCACTACCCGCGTGCCGACGTTCAGCTGCGGCGGGTTGATGATCACCTGCGCCGGGCTGATGTCGGTGAGGGTGGTCCCGAGGGTACCCGACGTAACCGTGACCGACGTGTTGTTCAGCGCCGGGACGGGCGCGCTCCAGAGGGTGCCCGGCATATCAGCTCGCGGTCCAGTACGCCAGGCCGTTCGGAGAGCTGGCCACGGTGTAGGTGAACGCGCCCGAGGTCGAGCTGACCGTACCGCCGAAGTCGATGATCGCAATCGCCCACGAGTTGGTGTCGGCGGACGCCGAGTGCCCGGTCTTGTCGTAGAGGAACATCGACGCAGCCGAGATCGTGGTGCTAGCGCCGAAGCTGATTGGGGACGGGCTGGTGCAGGTCCACATGAGGACGTTAGCCGTGGCGGTGATGCCCCAGGTGAACGTGGTCAGCGCCTGCCGGTTCGCGTACCCGCTGGTGTAGCCGCCGCCGGTCGTCACTTCGGTGTACGCACCGGTCACCGCGTTGACGTAGGCGTACGCCCACTGCGTTGCACCCCAGGTAGCCGCCGACGCGGTGCACAGACCGGCAGCGATAGTGTCCGTGGTCGGGTTCAGGCAGGTAGCCACCGTGGCCGACCCTGGCGCCCAGACGGACAGCGCCGTCGGGTAAACGTGACTGGTAACGGCCATTATGCAGGCTCCTGCCCTTGTCCATTCATCTTGGCGGCAGAGCCGATTATGTTGGCGTCCTGCCGGTTGTCCGACGTTGTGAGGATGACGTCGCGTTCCTCATTGATGGTGACCTTGGCCTTCCGCCCGGTATCCAGACCGCCGTCGTCCTGGCGGGTGACGACCTTCTCCAGCGGCTTGGTCCGGCCGCCTTTGACCACCTGGATCGAGCGCATCCGGTCACGGAACTCCTGCGGGCTCTCTCCTGCTGCCACCTGAATCACAACCCTGAGTGGAGGTCGGGGTCCCAGTCACGGGGGTAATGGAAGTCGCCGTTCGGGCAGTACAGCTCACCGGACGAGCGGGTTGACCCGCTCAGCAGCGGGGTTCCGTCGTTGGGGCAGGCCATTGGCGGCTCGCTCTTGTAGTACTCCAGGTCCGCCGCCTGCTGCTGGAGCGTGGACAGCAGGTCATAGCCCATCACCACGGTTACTTGCTCTTCCCCGTCGCCGGGCTCTTGACCTCGCTGACCACCGGCTCCGGAGCCGCGGCCTCGGTCAGCGCGTCGGCCAGCTCCGCCTTGGTCCCGCTGGTCGGCAGCCCCTGGGCCTCAGCCAGGTCCTGGAGGACCACCTTCGGCACGCTGGCGGGGTCTGGCACGATCGCGGCCACTTCCGGCTCCGGCGCGGCCTCTGGCCCGGGGTCCGCGAGGCCATTGCTGCCCCCGCCCTCAGCGGTTGTCTTCGGCACGTCAGGCTCCTTAAAGCACATCGGGCAGAACGTGAGACTCCCGGCGATGGCCTGACAGCCGCAGTACCCGCAGTCCCACATATACCCTCCTACCGTGATGCCGGGGGCCGGATAGCGGTCACTCGCCGTCCAGCCCCCGGCGGCTAATTACGACGCGATGATCTTGAGGTTCTGCGGAGTGCGCTGGACGTCAAGGTCGTACAGGATCGCGGTCAGGGTGCAGTTGACCGCGGTTGCCACCAGGTAGTCGTACGTGTCGGCCAGCTCGGAGACCAGGAAGTCCACGTAGCTGGCATACCCGGCCGTCGCGCCGATCGTCAGTACGTTGGACGCCCAGGAAGCGGTCTGCGCGGTCCAGGCCGCGGCGCCACCAGACGACACCTGCTGATACCAGGTGGCCGGCTGGCCGAAGCCGTTGGCCGTGGTGACGTTGGCGACCGAGCCGGAAAAGCCCGGGTACGCGGTGAACGTCAGCGAAGTGGTCGCGGTCGTGGAAGCCACCGCCAGGAAGCCGACGCCAGAGCACTGCGTCAGGTCGATCTTCGCGCCGGAAGCACCGGGGACGATGTTGTAGACCCGTCCTAGTGCCCTCATACCAGCCATCAGGCTGTCTCCTACTCTGCCGCCGGGGTGTTAATGCCGGCGGCTTGTGATCACCATGCCCAATGCAGATGAACGGGCTGAACATCCCAGTGGACCGGGACTTTCTCGCTGACGTTCTGATAGTGCCAGTCGAAGAAAACCAGGTCGTTGACGATTCCCGGCCGGGCGGACAGATATCGCTTTGCTACCTCGCGGGGAATGTACGTCATGCCGAACCCCGCGAAATTACAGAACGGGTCGCCCTCGGCAATAGGCTGCCGGACCCGCCATGTCGCACCGGCCCGCTCCCAGTACTTGCCGACGTCACTGATGCGCATCGCATCCGCCAGCGCGGACAGGAACACACCGTGGTCGTCGTACTCCCGGCGCCTTTCCACCCAGTTGAACGGCATCCAGCTGGGCAGGAACGCACCGGTCGTCGCTTCGTATAGCCGGTACGGCGCGACATGCACAACGTCTGGGTCTTCCCTGATGTGCTCCTCGAACGCCCACCACATCTCCTGAGAGACTGCGATGTCCCATTCGAGGAGCACTGTCCCGGTCGCCGGACCATCAGCGATGGCCTGGAGCGCCGGGCGGCTGTCGTAGTTGTTGACCGTAACCTTGGGCACCCAATCGACCACGTAGCTAGGCCCGGCCGGTACAGGGTCGGGGAAGCTGCGAATCCAGGAGATGCTCACGGCTGCCGATCAGGTGTGTGCTGCGGCGAGGCCGACGTACGCGGAAAGGGTTGCGCCGCCGTTATGAGGGGTCAAGGGGCTCTGTAGCCAAGGTCGACCATCTACACGCTCGATGATCCTGAACGCGGTCTGGTCGTTCTGGAAGGCGAACTCGGTGCTGGACGCCACCGAAACCGCCTGCCGGTCACCGATCAGGTAGTAACTCAGGTCGAGCAGCGAGATGTCGCCTGAGTTGCCGCCGCCCGTGGTACCGAGCGACGGAACCTTCTCGGTGAAGTACACCGGACGGCCGAAGACGCTGATCGGCGGCGCGTTCTCGATCAGGCTGGCGTTGTAGCCGCCCATCCAGATACCGGGGGTGGAGAGGGTCAGCTGTGCGAGCTGCGGGAAGGTGTCGATCGAGGCGACCCAGATGCAGCTCTTGAGGCTGGTCGGGAGCATCCTGGCGTACATGTTCACCAGGTCGGCGTAGGCGATGAGGCCCGTTGCCGCGCGGTCGATCTTGACGTACGCCGGGCTGTTGATGACACCCTGCGGGGTACCTGCGCCGGTCTCGGTCAGGAACGCGACGTCCTCGGCCCAGGCAAGACCAGCCGGAATCCGGGAGTCGAACCATCCGGAGAACGCCGGGGCGTCGGCCAGAAGCTCGTTGGGCACCTTGAAGAACCCGGTCAGCTTCTTGGCGTCCAGGGTGACCCGGCCGAACTTCGCGGTGCTCTCGGTCAGGGCTGCGGACTCTTCCGCCCAGTAGAACTGGACCCCGCCGAACAGTGAGCTGACGTGGCTGGTGTCGTCCACCGTCGGGATCGGGACCCGCAGAGTGCTCATCGGGATGACCGTCGCGTGGCTACGGACGAGGGTGTCTTCCAGAGCCAGCTGGAGCAGCTCAGAGCGCATGATCTCCGGGATCAGGAAGCCACCAGACGCGGGGTCTTCCGAGCCGAAGCTGTTCTGGAACGAGCGCACGCATTCGAGCTTGGCGAGCATCTCCTTCCGGTTGTGCATGGACGACGGGCGGGCCTCTTCCTTGATCGCGGCGCAGTACTCGCCGATCGACGCGAAGCGGTCCTCGTCCCGGTAGGTGGTCTCGAACTGAGCGCCGGGAGCGGTCCTGTTGTAGACCGTGCCCTTGCCCTTGCTGACCGCCGCGGAGCCGTCACGGCCCAGGTTCAGCTGCGGGCGGCCTCCGCTGAAGCCGATCGCGTTGGACAGGTCGACGCTGGGCTTCCGGCCGCCGCCGTTGTCCCGGATCATGTCGAACAGCGCGCTCTGAACCTGGTCGCGCACGTCGGTCTGAGTGTCGCCGTTCCGCTTCGCCCACTGCGCCGAATAACCGTCCAGGAACTCGCGGCAGGTACCGTCCGCGACCGCTTCCTGACTGAAGAACTCCTTCAGCCGTGCGGGGTCGGACATCACCTCGCGGAGCCCATCGGCGTCCGTAGGGACCTTGAGCTTGGTCACTTGTTAGCCCCTTCCAGGCCAGCGCTGAAGACTGCGGACAGCAGCTCCATGTCGATTTGCTCGCTGGGCGGCCCCGAAGGGCTGATTTTCGCCAGCGCGGTTTCCAGTACTCCCCGGGCCTGCTCCTGATTGGTCAGGAACCGCACCCGCGAAAGGTGAGCGAGAGCCTCCCGAACCCCCTGTGCGTTGGGTGGCCCGGTGGGCGAGTACCTGTACGGCAGCGCCCATGCTTCCCTTGTTGCCGGGTTACCGGACCGGCGTCCCGCGCAGATTCCCCGGTAGTAGTAAGCGGGGTCTTCCGCCTGCGCACCAGCCGCCCACGCGAGCGCCGGGTCCCATTCGCTGTCGTCCACCTCAACATCAGGCAGGGCCAGCGCCGCCCGCAGTACCGCCGGGTCAACCTTGCCGGACGGCTCGTAGCCGGGGTCAATCTCCTTCATGATCCCCTGGAGCTTGGACTTGGCGGCGTCGGCGTTGGTGAGCCCCTGGGTCTGCGGCAGCCGGGCGAGGGCGTTCTTCACACCAGCCGCGTTGGGTGCGCTGCCGGGGCTGTACTTGTAGGGGAGCGCCCAGGCTCCCTGCGTCGCCGGGTCACCGGACTTGCGGCCAGCGCAGATGCCCCGGTAGAACGCAGCCGGGTCCTGCGACTTGGCACCCGCCGCCCACGCCTTGCTGGCATCCCACGCTGTCGTGTCCACCGCGGCATCCAGCACCGGGAATCCGGACTGGGACCTGGGCTCGGTCTTCTGGCTGGAGGCCAGTGGCTTGCCCTGCTTGCCGTCCGGGTCCGACGGGATCGCCTTCAGCTGGGTACCGTCCGCAGCCCAGTAGTCGTGGTCCTTGTCGCCCGCCGGGGTGGCGTCGTCGTCGCCGTCGTTGTCGGGGTCGAACACCCACTTGCCGTCGCGCTTGACATACCCATTGTTCGCGTCCTGCATGTCAGGCCCGGGCGGGTCCGCAGGCGGAGTAGTGCCCGCGGTTACCGGCATGCTCCTGATCGACGCCGCGATCCGGCCGGGGATGATGGCGAACGACTTCAGGTCCAGCCCCGCGGGCCAGCTGGCGGCTTCCTCACCGACAATCCGGTCAGCCAGGCCCGCGGCGACGGCCTCCTCGTCGGTGTACCAGGTCTCCGCGAGCATGGCCTTGCGCCAGTCGTCCTTGGTACCGCCAGCCCGGCGTGCGTACTGGTTGGCGATGCTGTCGGAGACCTTGCTGAGCACGTCGGCCGACTTGGCCATCTCCTCGGCGTTGCCCTCGCACATCCCGGTCGCGTCGTGGATCATCAGCATCGAGCCCTGGGCCATCTCCCGCTCGCTGCCGGACTCGAAGATGAACGACGCGATCGACGCGGCCACGCCGTCCACGATGGTGGTGACCTTGCCCTTGTACGACCGGACAGCCTCCGCGATAGCCACGCCCTCGAAGACGTTGCCGCCACCGGAGTTGATGTGGACTTCGAGAGCGCCCTTGACCGAGGCGAGCGAGCCCGCGAAGTCAGCGGCGGTGATGCCGTCCTGGAAGAACCCGGCGCCGATGTCGTCGTAAACGTCCACCCGGGTGACGCCCGTGCCGCTATCGCTGACGGGGCCGATGTGGCACTTGATCCGGAAAATGGTCACCAGAGACTCCCAATATTCTCGACCGGGCCGTGCCCATTGCCTAGCGCCCTGCGCATTACAGCGGCCAGCTGCTCGTCCGGCGGTTCGGGAGCCGCACCGGGCGCAGTACCAGGCGGCGCACCCGGAACCCAGCCGGGCGGCAGAGCGGGCTCCTGGGTAGCCTTCTCCACCACGCCCATGTCCGGCAGGCCGACCGTTTCGAGCACGTCGGATGGATCGAACCCTGCGTTAACCAGCGTCGCCGCGGCGTTCGACTTGGCGATCAGCTCGCCGTTGTCCTCTTCCCGGTTGTCCGGGGACGGGTCCTCGTAGTCGAACTCGACGCCCACGCCGGACGAGCCGAACAGCGGCAGCAGCTTGTGGTTAAGGGTGTCCTTACGCCGGTCCAGGCGGGGCAGCGTCTGCCAGGAGATGAACACTTCCTCCGCGGTCTGCGCGTTCGCCCTGTTGACGTCTTCGGTGGTGCCCAGCAGCGCCTTGTGCACGCGCCAGGCTTCACGCAGCTCATCGCGGTTAGCCAGCCGCAAGTTCCCGTACTCAAGATCCCGGTTGGTGTGGGAGCTGCCCATCCAGGACGCGCCGTTCTCCAGCACACCCACCCGGCCAGCCCGCGCGACACCCTGATGGCTTTCCCGCCACCGGTCGACCAGCTCGTCCCACTCGCCTTCGGACAGGCGCTTGTCCACCTGAATGACGCCGCCGGGGTCTGCGCCGTTATAGAACAGGTTCCGCTGGTACTGGGTGGCGTACTGCTGCTGCTCGATGTTGGCCATGATCGAGCCGACGGGACCGGCGCCGCGGAACGGGTCCATCGGGTCCGGCAGCTTCTCGATGATCACTTCGTCCAGCTGGAGTGGCACAACCTCGCCACCGGGGCCGTTGTACACCCAGCCGAGCAGGAAGTCGTCGGGGTCGGGAACGGGCTCCATCCGATCCGGCCGGACGTACCACATGCTCGTCGGGAAGGTGGTGCCCTCGTTATTGAGCACCCAGAAGGTCTCACCGGTCAGCTCAAGGTGCTGGTTGGAGCCTTCCCGGAACTCGAACCCTGTCTGAAAGTCGTTCGGCTTGCTCCACAGGGAGAGCGCGGCGTGGTTGACGACCTCTACCCGCTGGTCGCTGCCCTTATCGGCGGTCGTGTAACGGCGGCGGCCATCTTTCGGCTGCATCTTGTACAGGTGCCACGGAGCACCCGCCGGGGCCGACTGGAGCAGCGAAACGATAGAGAAGACGGTGCCTGACCGGCCGTAGGCGCGCATCTGGGATTCACGGGACTGCCTGCCGGCGCCCAGGTCGAATACCTGGCCCGGCCGCCGCGCCCCGGCAGTGGACAGCGGTACGGGCGGCCCGGAGGTGTTTAGCAGGCGCTTCAGGCCGCTACGCATCGTCGTCGCTCACCTGGAATTCGAGCACCATCAGGCTGACCCCGGTGACGATCCACCCGGCGAGGGCGCTGGCCTGCCACACGCCGTAATCGATGCATCCGTAAGCGGCGAGCGTAAGCGGCATGGACAGCGCGCGGCGGAGGCTGGAGGTTTTACCGCGCCGGGTAAACGCCTTCGCGACGCCGGAAACGCGGTCGGTGAAAGAGCGTGCGGTGCGGGCCGTGGGTTCGCCCCAGGCCAGGTTCGGGATCGACACGTGACCGCCTATTAGCTCTCGCCTAAAGCATAACCCCTGAGCAGGAGAAACGCCGCATTCCGGCTTGACAGGGTGGTAGAAAGCAGTAAGATAAGGGAAGAGGCAGGAGGAGAAAATGAAGGTTACCGACGACAAGGACTACCAGAACCTCAGAAAGGCCGCCCACGCACGCGGTTACGTCTACACCCGGTCCTGGCGCGCAGAGGGCGACGAGATCGCCCGGAAGCACGTCCTCCGCCCGCTGTCCGAGAACGGCGAAAGCCTGTTTTTCGGCTCCGAGAAAGCGGTCCTGGCCTGGCTGATCCAGAATGGTTACCAACCGCGGCAGGTGCCACGCGCCGCCGGAGAAGAGGACTGATGAGCTGGGAGAACGAGTTCGACGCCTTCGAGGTGGAGCACGACGACCTGAAAGCGCTGCGAACACAACTGGTGCTGGAGAGCGTGACCTTCCCGCACCCGGTCCATGAAGAGAACGAAGTCCTTATCTGGGCACCAGCGGAAGCGGCGTAGGGGGACAGACCGTGATCATCATCATCCTCGCCGTCACGGTAGCTGTTGGCTGTGCGGCCTACCTGCTCATCAGCTCGTCAGACCCGGGAGGGCCGCCCAGCCGCCCAGGCCCAGGTACTGGTGGACCGGTAACCAGCATCCGGTTCTGCTTCTACACGAGCAAGCGCGGCTACTTCACCGGCGGCTACTGCCACACCTGCAATCGGCACCACGGCTGATGGGCGGCTACGCGGAGTAATGAGACTGTTCGGGCGGACCTGCCCAGCGCCCCTAAACCCGCAGGAGATCTTCACCACCATGCAGCACGTGGAGGGCGCGCTAGACGGCAGCTACCCGCTGTGGAAGCTAACCGTAAAAGAGTCGGCGATGTACAAGGACCGCATGATCCCCATAAACGTCCAGGACGCGATCGACGGGATCTACCCCGCCAAAAAACTCACGAAGGCAGAAGCCCAGCTATATAGGGCGGCCTTGCGAGACCGGAACCCCCCTATACGCAGAAGCGGCGGCCGAGGAGGAAGACCGGGGTAATGAATAAGGCCCAGGGAACCCTCATCGCAGGCGTCGCTGTTCTGCTCGCAGGCTGCGGCGCGCAAGCTGCAAACAACCAGCCTGAGCTGTCCTTCTCGTGCGGCACCGCATCACTTTCCCAGAACGCTCCCGTTGACGTAGGTATTACAGCCCCCACCCAGGTATACGTAAAAAGCGTGCTGCTGGAGTGGGAAACCGGCGGACCTCCGGGTAGCAGCACTCAGACAGTTAAGGTGAATCAGAACATAGACCCGGGCCAGACGATCGACGTTCTGGTACCCCGGGCTTATGGACCCGCACCTCAGCGCTATGCCTACCAATGCGCAATCGATAGCTACGTGCTCGGGCCGTCCTCATGACAGCCAAGTCGAACGCCTGGCCGGTCCAGACGTCGAGGAATCTATCGCCAGCGCTGCCCTGGCCCGGAATAACAAAGCCCGGCTGCCACCTATGCACCTGGGCCCACCACGAGGGCGTCTTCCAGGTCAAGTACATCCACGCCGCCTGCTGGCCGCACGGAAAACGCGCACAGTGACTCGGCGCGGAAACTGCGGGGACGATGAACCTGACGTATGCATTCTGTGCCATTACTGGACAGACAGCCGCGTCAGTTACTGCCCAGTAACCAGGAGCGGGGCTCACATCTGGAACCGGTCGTCGCAAGGCACGGTCTACATCATGTGCAGCGCGGCAGCCAAATCGTGGCGGCGACCGCGCCATCTCGAACAGGCCGACCAGCGCAACCAGAACCCAGCCTCGCACTACTGCGGCTGGACCCGGCAAGAGAACGTGGTTAACCGCGTCCGTCAGCACGGCTGGCCAGCCACAACACTCGTCTGCACCTTTACCGGTACACCGGCAGACGAAGAGACGTGCAAACAGATCGCTAACTGCCCACACTGCGACGAGCGGCTGGCACAGGACTCTTTCGCGGGCAAACTCCCCGCGCCCTGGGTATGGCGGGGACCGGGGTCGGGTACTGCTTCCGTAAGCGAGCTAGCACGCCGGGCGGCAACGCGCCGACGTCAGTGACCCAGCCCCCACCGGGTTATTTTCATGCACTGTGCAGCAAAGTGCTCCTCCGACATCGTGTACTTCATCCGGTTACACAGCTTGCAGCAGGTCACGCTGTTCTCAAGCGTGTATCCGGCGTCGTTATCCAGCCGGTCGATCCCGTTGTACGCATACGCGCCGTTATAGCCTTTGCTGTTTTCGAGCACCGACTGAGGCCCGTTCCCGCAGTAGTGGCACTGCGCTGAGGTGAGCGCCCTGAACGCTTCCAGGGAGAGGCTGAAGCTAAGGCCGCGCCTTATGGCGTCTCGCCGGTACATGCCGAAAAGCTGCTTGGAGGACGCCTCAAACTCAGGCAGTTTCTGTACGCACCCGCACGATCTGGACTCGCCTTTAGCTAGCGACCTGCCCGAGACACTGCGGGTAGTTCCGCACACACAGCGAACAATCCAGCGCGGACCGTGAAGGCTGTCAGCCCGGTCGAACGAAAGTACGGTCCATCGGCCGAAAAGTCTCTCCTGCTCGATCTTTGATGCGTCCCACCGCTACTGCCTAGTCCGCTAGCCGGAGCTAGAACCACCTGAACCGGGGCGACCCAACCAGGTCGACGTGAGCGACCACGTACCGCATCGCGTCGGCACCGTGGTCGTTCTGCTTCAGCGGGGCCTCTTTCACCGTCGAACCTGAGCCCTGAGATGAATGAGACCGGTAAGTAGAGCTGTCCCAGACATACTCCAGCATCTCGTCCTGGAGGCACAGGGGCTTATGGCCCTGCTCCAGTGCCGCATCCCGGCGGACCAGCGCATCACGGCAGATATAAAGGCGCGGCCGGCCGTCCTCCGCTACCCGCAGCCGGGACTGCACCGCCTGGATTCCCTCACTGACGTTCTTAGTCGCGGCGATCGTGCCCACATCCAGGTGGCGCTCCAGAGTGGCCCGGTCCTCAGCATCGTGGTCGCAGATCACCGTGGTCGGCATCTCATCCGGGTGCCGCTGGCCATCACCGTAGTGGACAGCCGACCGGATCTCTTTCGCCCAGTCCTCCACCAGCATCCCGGTGCCGTACAGCTCCCGGTACATGTACAGGCGCCCATCCGGGTCCTCAGCCCACCACTGCGCCGTGAACGGGTTCCGGAATCCGAAGTCGATCGACAGGTACCGGTTCCAGCCTTTCGGCACCGACTTGATCTGCGGGTGCAGGTGAACCACCGGGTCGTAGGTGCCGTAAACCAGGCCCTCAGCCGCCGCCCAGATCCCCTTCCGCAGCCGCAGATACCGGACCCCGGACAGGGCCTCCAGCCGGGTGATGTAGTCGAGGCCCTCCACCGTCCAGCGCCCGTCGTCGTACAGCCTCGGGTTATCCTCGTGCACCGACGTGATCATCGTGCACTGCCCGCGGGTGCACCGCTGATTCAGCCAGTGATGCGGTGCACCGGGGTTGGTGTCCGCGATCAGCTGCTGAAACGAGCTGACTCCGTTACGCAGCCGGGTGGTGATCGCCTCCCAGTCGTCCTCCTCCAGCTCGATCGCTTCCTGCACGTAGGCCAGGTCGTACTCCGACGACATGATCCGGCTGGCCTTGTCCATTCCGCCGACCGTGATGGTGGAGCCGTTGCCGTACTTGAAGCTGGCCGCCTCCTGCCGTGATCCGCCGTAAAACCGCACCTCGCCGGACTCGATCGCCTCCTTCCCGACGATCTCCCGGAACGTCACCAGCCCCGTCGAGGTCAGCGACACCGCCGACTTCCGCACGATCAGCGCGCGCAGCCCCTTATGCAGCAGGCACATCGCGTGAACCTTCTCCAGCGCCGCACGCGATTTCCCGGTCCCGGCCGCACCGGACATCAGAACTTCGGGGTCCCGGCACTCAAACAGCTGCTTCGCCGAGCCGACCGGGCGGTATTCGTGGGCCAGCTGAGGTGCGGCGGACGACGGCATCAGACCTCCAGGCGGGTGTGCGGGCTCACAGCTTGTGCGCGGCGAGCAGCGAGATGACGCCGATCAGCAGGGAGAGGATACCGACCGCGGCAACGACGATGCTGATCGTGGTACCGGCGCTCATGTGCGACTGGGAGTTCACCTCGCGGGCTTCGTTACGGCTCGCGGAGGCTCCCGCGCCAGTCGATTCGATCCGGACCACCCGCTCTTTAACGTCGGTCAGAGTGTCCGAAAGGGCCTGCTGCCCGGTCTGTGTCTGCGCCGAGTTGGATTTGATCGTCTCCTGGGTGGCCGCTTCGGACTTGGAGATGGCCAGCGCCGCTGACTTGTTCGCCTCGGCGGCTGCTTCCTTCTGGGCGGCGAGAGCGGCGGTCAGGGCCAGGGCGTTACTGGCGCAGGTGCTGGCCACTGCCCCGAACTTCTCCAGCATCACCTCGCTGACCTTGCCGGTCGCGGCGTTGGCCAGATCGATGCGGCTCAGCATGAACTCGCGCTCTGACCGCATCGACTCCTTGAAGTCGTTGGCCAGCGCCGCGGCGTCGCGCTGATTGTCCGCCGGAATGCGCTCGATGTGCTCTGTCGCGAGCCGGGCCGCAGTGTCCAGGTCGTTAAGGCGCTGAGTGAGCACCTCCCGGTTGTGCGAGGCGATTCCAAGCACCTCATCGCGCAGATGACCGGCGGCCACTTCGTAAAGTTCAGGCAGCTCCCGCAGCCGGTCCCAAATCAGCCCGCGGTTCTGGTCAAAGCCGTCCAGCCGGGTCTCGATTGTCTCCCTGAGCGACATGATCTCCCGGCGGAACACCTGCGTGGCCCGCTCGACCGCTTCCGTGGTGAGCGTCGTCGGATCGGGAATCGGCACCCAGCCCTCACCCTGGCTGCGCCCCCTGCTCCCGGCGGGGTCCCGCTCCGCGATGTCCGGCATCAGACCCCCGAACGCTGGCGGCGGGCACAGGGGCGGGTGTACACGGGGCGACGATCAGCGACCAGGCAAAGGCGGGCCACTCCCGCGCGGTCCAGCTCAGCGGCGTACCCTGCCGGCGCTTCCAGCAACTGACCCGGGTTAGGCCACTCCAGCCAGTCGCCGCCGGACTTGTACCCGCCCGAGATCGACATGATCATCCGCACCCAGGTCCGGTCCAGCCCGAAGCCGATGCGCCACGCGGGGTCGCTGTGCTCGCCGGCATGCCCGCGGGCGGCGCCGCAGCGAAGCTGTATCCAGTGCTGCTCGTCGTCATGCTCAGTCACCAGCCACAGCTCCCAGGCACACGACGGGATCTTCGTGCCCGGTACCACGCCGTTGTTCCGCGACAGCTCGGCGGTCAGGTACATGCCCGCTGTCTCGCTGGGCCAGCGCACCCTGATGCACCAGAATCCGCACTGCTCGTTCAGCCGCCTTGCCGCTTCGGTGGTGGAGACGAGCACCATGGCCTTATCCCTACAGGGGGTCGCCGCGCGGGTCGGATGACCGGTCGCCCTCGAACATGCAGGCGGGCTTGCCGCAATGCCACGGGCAGACCGGCGTGGTCGCGGGAACGTAGAAGTCCAGGCCGTCCTCGGAATACGCCTGTCCCAGCACACCCAGGCTCACCCACGATCCGGGCTTCAGCCAAGGGGCCCAGGTTCCCCGTTCAGCCACTGCTCCAGCTCCTCGTCAGTAGGCACGCACGGAATCGGGTCCCCACTCACAACAGCGCCCAGCTCTACGGGGTCAACAGCGGGCGGGGCGGCGTTGTCTTCCAGGCAGGCGAGGCACGACATCCAGCCTATGATCCGGCCGTCGGGGTGCAAGATCGGCACGTCCGTGTTCAGGCCCGAGTGCACGTGCTGATACCCGCTCACCGCGTGGCCAGCCGCCCGAGCCCGTAGCCGCGGTTGGGGATGTGATCGATACCCGCGGCGTGCCAGTATGCCAGCCGCGGCACGAACGTGGTGTCCAGCTTCTCCGCCGCGACTCCGACCGCGTTAGCCGCCTGCATCAGCGTGAAGTACTCATCGGGGCAGGCAGTCACCGGGCCAAGGGCCTCGACCTCCCACGCGATCAGCAGGAGCTTGCGGGCCAGCGCGGTCCACGGCGTGTCAGGTATCTCCGGCAGGTCGTCCACCGGGGTCACGGTCTGTGGTGCCGGGATCAAGGGACCTCCTGGTCAGGGCTGTGATCCCATTGTACGTTAAGCGGACGTACGCCAGCGTCACCCGGTTCTCCCGCTGCACCCGGTTCTCCCGCTGCACCCGGTTCTCCCGCCTTTCCGTGCGACCCGTTGGTGGCGTCACCGCCCGCGCCGCCCTTGCCGCCGTAACCGCCTTTGCCACCCGCCCCGCCGGAACCGCTGACGAACGGTGCGCCCGGGAGCGGCGGCAGGAACTTGTCCTCATACGCCGCCATCGCCGCGGACATGGCTCCGTAGTCCGTCGCGAAGTTGGCGTAGATCGAATAGACGAGGGTGATGTACAGGCCCCACTTCAGCCAGACGTGCGGGTCCAGGAAGAACAGCAGGGTGACGAGGGGGAAGTTGACGATCCAGTACCACATACCCCAGCGGTGCACCTTGTACTGGGAGTGCGGGTTGGTCTCCAGGTCCCGGATAAACAACTGCGCCAGACCGTACCGCCGCGGCAGATAGCGTCTCACTCGGTGCACGTGCCCCCCAAAACCGGAACCACACTAAAAGAATGCGAGTCGTTACACTCTGTTACGTTGCTGCAAAACTGGAATCTCACCGAACGGATGCACCGTAGTTTTATATTTTTGCTTCTGGACATTTTCGTATTTACCTGCACTACCGCGGCAGCCACGGTCTGCATAACGAACCCAGCCCGGACTGGCCGTCATCGCCCCCGCCCCCGCGCGTAGTCCAGACAGCCACGCCGACGATGATCACCAGGACCACGCCCGCACCGACGAGTATCCAGTCACTGCTCACGCCGTATACCTCATGCAGTACGCCCCGTCGAGATGACATCGCCCACGCACTTTGCTCGTACCTAGAGCATAAGCCAGCCCTGGTCTGAGCAGGTCACGGCCACCGGCGGTACTGTCTCCTCCCTCCTCTTCCTTTATCTTACCACAGCCTCCCGTGAGCCGCGGCCACGCACCCCGGTTGACCGGGTGGGAAGACGTGGTAAGGTGAAGGAGGAAGTAGGAAGAGAGGATCGGCTATGGAGTACCAGACGATGGACACTGTGGACGAGCTGCCCACCGAATACCTGCTGGAAGGTCTGCCGAAGATCCCGCGCGGTGACCTGACCCTGGTCTACGGCGACGGTGCGGTAGGCAAGGGCCGGCTGGCGATGAGCTGGATAGCTGACGTGATCAACACCGACCCGGAAGCTGTTGTGCTGATCTGCCTGCCGGAGGACCACCCGAACGAGCAGATCGCGCCACGGCTGACCGCGGCCGGGGTCAGTGACAAGTCCCGGGTTATCAACATCACCCGGCTGCCCGGCGGAGCACGCTTCAAGCTGAGCGCCGACACCGCCCACGACGGTGACATCGGCCTGCTCCGCGAGATCGTGATGGACATCAACGAGCAGCCTGACCGGACGGTCCGCATGATCATCATGGACCCGATCGCGGCCATCGTCGGCTACGGAACGATCCAGACGAACGCCGGAGCACGAAAGCTGCTGGAGCCGATCCAGGACCTCTGCCAGGACACCGGCATAGCGGGCATCGTCGTCGCGCACAGCGTCAAGTCCGGCGTGCTGCAAGGCTCGGCTGGTCTGTCCCAGGCGGCCAGGTTCGTCTACAAGGTGAGCAAGGACAAGAACAACCCAACGGTGCGGTGCATCTCGATCGAGAAGGCGAACAACCTGCCGCCCGGCGAGGACATCAAGTACACCCTGGAAGACGACGGCGACGGCGTGCGTGTGGTGATGCTGGACACGGGCACCATCGAGAAGCGCCAGCGGTCGTGGAGGGCGTCAGGCCCCGCTGTCTCCGGGCACCAGCCGCCCCGGTGTGAGCCCGCACCAGCACCGCGCCCATTCGGCGGTGGCGCCCCTGACCCCCTGTGCGACGTCCTGCGTACGGTCCAGGCCCTGACCGCTGGCCTCATAGCGGTGGAGTGCCCGGTCTGCGCGGCGCCTGCTGGTGCGGGCTGCGACCCGGACAGCGGTACGCCATGCGAGCTGGTGGGCGAAACCCGGGTTCACCTGGCGCGGGCACGGGCGGCTGCCGCCTGACCAGCAAAGCGAACGGGCCCTGTCTCCGCGGCAGGGCCCTTTCCGCGCCCGGGTGCTGCGGAATTTCCGCAGCGACGCACTGTGACCGGATGTCACGCGCTGTGAATATTGCAAAATTTTAGCGATTTGCACGGACTGTGACCGGACGTTACCCCGTCGAGGTGCACACAGGAACGGCCCTACTCCAGCGCGGCAACGTCCACCCCGACCACGCTGTGCTGTACAGGCACGACCACAACAGACTGGCGCGGCGGGAGGTCGCCCATTTCCTCCGCGACCTGGCGCAGGATCATCGCGCGGGTCTTTATGTGCTCGAAGTGATCGCCGTAGTCATTATTGGCCTTTGACGCTTCCCAGTCGGCCATATACGCAGCGATACGGTTCTCTTTCTTCGCTATCCACATACCGACGAAATCGTCCTCTATCCGATCGCGCATCTCATCGATAAGTGCCGCATGCCTGCGGGAGAATTGCGTAATCGCCGGAGGGGTCACCCCGAACCTTTTAGCGATTTCCCTTTTGGTGAGATCCTTGACGGCCAGGTGACGGCACACCTCATGCCAGCGGTGCCGCGGGATGCTGCCGCGGTCCTCGTCCGGTACGACCAGCTCACCGGCCATCGGGTCCATGCTCACCTCGCGCGGGATTTTGATCTAGCCCAGAACATATTCTAGCCCGTTTAGCGGAGGGCCCCAGGACGGCCTCAGGGGATTGCCCGCGGCGGTGAAACCGGGACCCCAGGAGCGTGGATTTGAGCGCCCACGGACCACCCCAGGAGCGTGGGTTTGGGTGTGCGTGACGCTCTCGACGGGCCGGTCCGGGACGATCCGTGGGCCGGGTGGCTGCGTCGGTTCTGCGTCGGTTAAGCGGGATCGGGCGAAGACCGTCACGCACAGTCACTAACCCGGCGCGTGGAGTGTTATTGCCATCTGCTGCGTCAAAATCCAGTGCTATGTAATCATATGGGGGGTCAGAGGGGGTCTAAGGGGGGCAGTTCCTTATTGAATATATATAAGAGAGAGAGAGAGCTTTTAGAATCGCTATTACAGGGTGACCCCCCTAGACCCCCCCTGACCCCCCATGCCTTACTATAGCAATGAGCCCCCGACATGATCCGCAGTCATATCGGGGGCTCACCGTGTTCAGCCGGTTACACGCAACGGTCCCAGCCGCGGGTGATCGTCAGGGTCGCCGCCTTGTTCTTTGAGGGCTTCCTGAACACCGAAAATCCGGCCGCTGCGAGCACGTTGTACAGCTCCGTGATCTTGTCGCTGAGCCGCCGCGCGTTCTCCGGCCAGTAAGCAGAAATCTGCCCGCCGATCTCCCGCAGCCCGGACAGCGCGGTGAACAGCTCTGTAGCCGTGCCCTTCCAGGTGGCCGCTACGCACGCCGGGCGGGGGTCAGACTTGCTGGTGCAGCTCGTGCACTTGCACCACGGGAACACCAGCAGGGTGGGTGAGGTGCATGCCCGCTTCGACACGCACTCCGGGCACTGGCCGCACGGACGGCGCGGCGGCGTGAACAGCTTCTCGATCGCCATGACCACCGGCTCACCCGCGGCCTTCTCCTCTTTGGTGGTCTTGATTGATTCCATGAACGCCTCGCGGCAATTCGTGCCATACGCCATATCGTGTGCGGTGAGAATGTCCGCGTACTCAGCCATCCGGCCGCCGTTACGCTTATCCGCGGGAATTGCCGGGAGCGCGCGAAGCACCTGCACCACGTGGTCGAGAATCGCACCGAGAATTTGCGGCCGGGCCATATCGAACGACACCTGGATTTGCGCGTCTCCCACCCGGCTGCTATCACCGATCGGCTCACACGGCACTTCGATGATCCGCTCCAGCGCGTCAGCCGCGAGGCCGTAAGGCAGCGACAGCCCGGTGGCGACGAACGTCCGCTTGTACTCCACGGAGATGTCATCGAAGTTGGTCTTCATCTTCCTGAAGGTGTCCACCCGGCCGGTGACCATGTTGCAGAGCCAGTCGGACTGCTCGGCCGTCACCGACGTCATGTTGTCGTACGTGCCGATGTACGCCTTCACCGCCCGGATGATGTTGTTGCGCTCATCGTTCTTGTCCATCTTGCCGCGGAGCCACTTCACGCCGTCGGCCAGCCGGGCGAGACTGGCGGCGTAGGTGGTCTTCCCCGAGCCCGGGACCCCGGTTGCCCAGATGCCCGGCCGGGACACCGACGTGAAGAACGCCGCGACCAGCCAGCCGGTGCCCAGCGAGATAGCCGTAGGGCCGGTTACCCGCAGGATTGACCACAGCATGTCCAGATCGCCGCCGTAGACGGGTGCTGGCAGCGGGAAGTAGCCGACGGAGCGCCGGAAGACGGGCGGTGCGATTCCGGCCGGCAGCTTACGCGGGTCGGTAACCCACCAGTTCTCCGCGGTGACGTAGACAACCTGCCCGGTGGCGTCGCCCAGGTCGATGATCAGGTACCCGTTGCCCTGCACCGACCGCAGCTCCGCGCTGACTTTCCGGGCGTGCGCCATGCCCTCGGCCTCGATGGCACCGACGATGCCGGACACGATGCTGGGGTTGGCGACCTTGCTGACCACCTTGATCTTTTCCTTCGCCCGGATTTCGGGGTCCGGGTACGCCTCGAAAACCCAGCCGTTCCACACCTGAGCCAGCTCGCGCCACATCCGGGTGATCAGCCACCGGACTTCCTGGGTGAGGAATGACCGGGGGATGTAGGGCTCGTCCGGCAGCATCGGGCCGGGCAGCAGGAACAGCTCGCCTCCGGTGTCCCGGGCGAATGCGTACGACTTGAGGATCGCGTCGGTGATCATGTCGGCGCTGGGCTTCGGCGGCCGGTTATCCGCGAGCGCACCTTCCAGGCCGTTTCCGGCATGTGGCGGTTCCGCGTTCCCGGTAACCCAGGTCACGTCGCCTGCTGCGGGGTTAGCTGTCACCGGCTGCGCGGACCCAATCGCCGCGGGTGCGCCGTGCCCATTTCCGCCGGTCACCTCGACGGGCAGTAGTGTGACCTGACCGCCGAACCACTGCGCCTGGCTGGCGCTGTTCGCCTTGTCGTAGGCCGGATGGCACCTCTCGTACGCCCGGTAGACGTCGCCATCACCGCGGCCGGTCGCGCTGTCGTATTCGGCGCACAGCTCGGAGAACAGCGTGCCCATGCCTGCGACGCCGCTGCCCCCGGCCGCCTTGATGATCCCGCAGCGACGGGGCAGCGAGCTGTTGCGGTCGTCCAGCACCCAGTTGCCGAGTACCTGCTCCGCGAAGTTCTCCGGGTACTCACCGTCCGGCTGCACCCAGGTTGCCCGGTCGGCGTAGAGGTCGTCCGAGTTACCCGCGGCGTTATCACCGTGCAGGACGTTGCCGTTGTCCGCGAGCAGCGCCAGCATCAGCCGCTCGTCCGCGACGACCCACGGCTTGCCGGTGTTCTCGTACCGGGTGCCGCTGGCATGGACGCCTTCGGTGTAGCAGAAGCCGTTGCTCTTGATGTGCCCGAACGGGGTGAGCCGCTGCTTCGGCCACAGGTGCAGCAGGTGCGGCGGGACGATGATGGCGACGTGGAACTTGAAGGTGCCGTCTTCGCACTCCCGGATGACGGTCGCCACACCGCGCCACGGCCCGAGCAGTTTCCCGGTTGCCGTCTGCTCCCACTTATCCGCGTAGTCGCCGTCCAGGAATATGGTCAGCGATGTCGTAGAGCACGCGACCCCGGTGTTCTGGAACTGCCCGTACTGCGGGTGTGGCGTCGTACCGCCTGCGACGAACGGCTGCTTCGGGTACTGGGTGCCGTAGGGGATGTCTTCAACCTTGCCGGAGACGCAGCCGATCTTGGCGTCATCGGCCGCGTTGTACCACCAGATCCGGGTGGGCGTGAAGTCCCCGGGCGCTGTGGTGTCTGTTGCGGTAGCATTTACACTAAGCACTGGGGGTCCTTTCCCCACCTGGGCCGTCTGCCTGTGATGAGGCAGGCGGCCCGTTCTTTGCGTATTTGAGTTCGAGGCCGCCCTGCTTGAGCCGGGCCCACGGCAGGTCCGGTATGGTGCTCTTCCGCGGGCGGTGCTTGCCGCAGAACTGCGCGGTGATATGTACCACGTCCGGCCCCCGCGCCCACATTCCGCAGGTGCCGGCCTCTCCGCAGATGCAGCACGGTGTGAGCCCGGCCCGCCTGACCGGCATGACGGTGATGGACCAGATGCCGTAGCGCCAGTGCTCGGGGTGTTCATTCATTCGCAGAGACTCCCTGTTGAAAAGAGATCCCTACGCTCTCCGCTGGGCTAAACGCGGAGCCTGTGGGGGCTGGTGCCCGATTTACTTATTGTGCGGTGCCGTCACCGATCAGCTGGTGGTCGATCTGGCCGAGGCGTTCCTCAAGCCAGTCGTGCTCGGCATTGATCTCGATCAGGTCGTCCTCGATGTGGGCCTTCTCGTCCAGGAGCGCGAGCCGGTTCAGGCTGTGCTGGTCGGTAATGGTGCTCATGACGTCACCGCCTTCATGGTGCTCAGAAAAGCAAGAACGTTCTGCCAGCAGTCGCTGCCGACGCCCCGTGCTACCGACTCAGGATCAGAGCAGCGCTTTCGGCAGATGAGGCAGTGCTTGCTGGGAGTCAGGTGCCCCGTGTCTTTCAGCCGCTGAGCGAACTCGTAGGTCTTTTTCTCCACCCGCAGTTTCCGGGTGACCGCGGCTTTCTTGGCAGCTTCTGACCGGACCTCTTTACGGCGCTGATTGGCTTCCTCCACCGCTCGGCGAACCTCGTCTTCCGGGTAGCCGTTCGGGTTCCACAGGCTCCCGTCGGCATCGATTCCGACCTTGGAGAGTGTGCCGGAGTCTGTGCCTGATTTCCGGACCCAGGTGTACCGGCTCATGACGCCCTCCTGATGTCCCGCTTACTGCTGGTTTGCCGTGACCGCTGCCGGGCTTTGCGGCAGGTATCGCCGCACGTTTTCGCGCCGTCCCGGGCCGGCCAGAACACCTTGCGGCATGCCGTGCACCAGGCCGGGGTCGTGCCGTGCCGACGGGGCAGCGTGCCGTAGACGATGATCGCGCTGTCGAAGCCGGGTGCGCCAGGTACCCCGTCGGTGCTGCCGAACTCGATCCGGCGCGGCCAGTACCGGACCAGGGCAGCACTGGCCGTGGCCGCCAGCCACCATTTAGTCCCGGTGCGGACCGGCACGAGGCAGACCACGATCTCCGCTCGCCCGGCTGCGACCTCGGCTCGCGCCTTAGCCAGCCACGGGACCAGCTCCCGGCCGTACGGCGAATTCAGCCAGACACGCCCTTTCCACTCCTGGGCAAGGCCGTCGTCGTCCCTGGTGTAATAGGCGGACGCCTTGGTGTTGGCCGCCGACGCCGCCGGGTCCAGGTCGAACGGGCCGAACTCTGCGGCTAGCTGATCCACCAGCCATTGCGGCGTTGGCCAGTCATCGGTGCTCATGACGACCACCCGATCCTGTGCAGTAGCTCGCGGGCATCGGCCAGAATGTCCGGCAGGCACCACTCATGGAATGGAAACGCCGGGTCTTCCCGCACGCCCAGTTCCAGCCGCTCGTGAACCCGGATGGGGTCGGCCGGATCGTTGCGGTCGTGGAGACCTTCGGCGTCTAGCAGCAGCCCGTTCGGCAGTTCGACCTGGGCGTGACCACCACCACCGTTGATCGAGTCCGTGGTGAGCGCCTGCCACCCGGTCAGCGCCCAGACGGCCTGAGCCAGCAGGTAGCAGTCGCCGTACATGTACCGGTACTGCTTTGCCGCACAGGGCAGGCCGCTGGAACGGACCTGGTACTCGGGCGCTACCTCGAACAGCTGATCTGGCTGCGTAGGCGTGATGCACACGGGAACGGCGCTCACGACGTCACCGGCCCAGCTCGTTGACGGCGGTGACCAGCTCACCTATGCGCTCGGCCAGGGCGAGGGTCGCACGTACCTGCGCGGCCATCAGGTTCTGGTCGAGGCTGAAAACCCGCGGCTCGCCGGACCCGTCAGGGTCATCGGGTGCGCTCTCGGGCAGACCACCACATCCCGGTGCGGCGAGACCCTGGTAGGCCCATTCGGCCTGGACCTCTGCGGGGCTAGGATTCCGGGTGTATTTTGCGGTACCGTTGGCCATGAGCTAGTCCTCCAAGACTGCTCGAAAATCGGGTTGTGTCCGCAACCCTGTCCGCTGGCTAAAGGCGGACGCTGTTCGCGGGGCTTGCTAGCCCTCACCAGGTCGTCGTCTGTTTCAGGCGGCGGCCTGGTCCTTCTTTACTCTCTGGCTCTGGTTTAGCCCGGCGGGCATTAGATCCACCCTTCGCGCTCGGCCTTGCCGATGTCGCCCTGGGCTATTTCCGTGATCCGTGCCCGGCAGTACATGGGGTCGGACAGGTGCGTGTCTCCGTTCTCAGCCGCGGCGTTGGTTTCCCACGTGCTCAGGGTCTTGCGGATGAGCGCCAGGACGTCGGTGTCCTTCATCAGAGTGCTTCTGCCCCGGCGCTTTCCTCCTCCGCCGCGAGCGCATCCGCGATGACGGCGAGCTTGTCCCGGCGGCGCTGAGCGGCAGAGCGGCGAGCCAGGCGCACGCGGATCATATCGGCCTCCACACCAGCCTGGATCATCTTGCTCCGCTGCGGCTCAGGGATCTCCGGACCGGGGTCGAACTGGGCCAGGCGGGCGTCCCTGGCGGGCTGGGTTGCGGCGGTTCGGTCGCGCTCTTTCGACCACCGGATCAGCTGTGCCCGCCGTGCCAGATCAGACCGGAGGATTGGGTCGGACGCGGCCATTGTTTTCTCCTGTTTGCTGGGCGCCTATTCCGTCGTACAGCAGTAGTTTATCGTACTAAAGGGCGCTCCGCAACGCTCTGACCTTGTATTACGCGGTATGACAGTTAGCGAGAGTAATGGTTCCGCCGGCAGGATTAAAGGTCGCGAGACCCAGACGTGTACCACCAGGAAACCGGGCAAGTTGCCCAGTTTCAGGTACCGAGAGTAGGTGGACGACCACGTACTGACGGTACTCCTGCCCGGCCGAGGCGGAAGGGCTCTAAGATCTCTGACGCTCAGATCGAGGAGATCATTACGGAGAGCGTCGTTACAGGTCGCCGAGACCCAGGTGGCGGGACTCTTCAGCCGCGCGTTCAGCCGCGGTGTCCTCTACATAACGGGCCAGCATGTCGCGGCTCGACCACCCGGCCACAGCCATCAGGCCGCCCTCACTGCCCCCGGCGCCAAGCCATCGCGACGCCCCCGTGTGCCTTAGCCGGTGCGGATGGAAGTTCTTAATCCCGGCGTCCTCAGCCCTATGCCGCAGCGTCGCGTACAGGCCGTCGTAACCCAGGCCCTTGCCGCGCTCCCCCAGCCACAGCGCGCCCGACGAGGCCGCGAGCACGTGGGAGCGCCGCAGCCGCAGGTACCGGTCGATAGCCCTGGCGGTCTGCGGCCCGAACGGCACGATCCGCCCCTTGCCGCCTTTGCCGCGGTGGATGGTGGCGATCCCGCGCCGCAGGTCCACGTCATCGACGGTGAGCGCCAGCAGTTCCTCCGCCCGGCACATCGCCTCAGCGGCCAGCCTGACGATAGCCTCATCCCGCCGGTCCCGCAGTCCCTTGCCCGCACACGCCAGGATCAGCCGGTGCAGCTCGTCATCGGACAGCTTCGGCACCACCTTGCGGTCCGTCTTCGGGGGTGACATGCCCACCAGCGGGTTGCTGCCGGTCTCGCCCTCATCGGCCATCCACGCGGCGAGTCTGTACAGCGACCGGTACCGGGCATTGGCAGTGGCGGCCTGTGCTCCGCGGGCCAGCAGCCCTGCGATGAACGCGCTGACGGTTCGCCGGTCGAGCACGGCGGGGCGCTCGCTGGCCTCGCACCAGGTGATGAACTGCCGGACTGACGTGGTGTAAATCTTGATCGTGTTCGGTGACTTGCGCTCTGCCTCCAGCGACAGCTGCCAGCTGGGGAGCAGCGCCACGAGGTCCGGGCCCAGGTTTTTTCCCATCCTTCCGAGTGTATCTTGGCTAGGCCCTGTTGTACGACGGGACGAACCCGGCGTTTCCGTCGTTCTCCCAGGTCAGAACTGGTAATAATATACCCGGTTAGTCCAGGTACTCGCGCAGTAGAACGAACTAGATTGCTGTACGACCGCAGGTCAGGGCAGGTCGTCGTATCCTGCTGTACGACTATTATCCTTTACTAAAACACGCGCTAAACCGGCCTATTAGGGCTATCCTGGGTCTATAAGGCAGACCCAGACCCTAGTAGGAAGCAGGCCCCGAATGACCCGGAAGACGGACGCACCCGCCGATGGGGTAGCCGCCCCGGAAACACCCCCGGGCACCGTCGCGGAGGTGACGATCTTCCGCCGGGGCGTTGGCTACGAGTTCCACATCGAGTACCGGGATCAGCCAGCTAAAGACGTCCCGCTCAATGTCCTCACGCTGCTGGCCGCAAAACGCCGCGCGTCGGCTTATATGGGCCAGTACGGATACGAGGCGTCGGGCCCTGACTGGCATCTGGATAAGGACGCCAACCCGACGGGGGCGTCCAGGCTGTTCCACCGGGCGGCGCCGTGAACCGCAAGGCCGGAGCGGCCATCGCCACCATCACCGTTGCGGGCGGGCTGGTGGTCGCGTGTGCTCACGTCACCCACAGTGTTACTCACGCGAGTAAGCCAGCGGCCTCCGCGTCACCGTCAGCAGCTCCGGTCAGCCCGCCCGCGGTGATCTACAAGTACCTGCCGTTCGGCCAGGCCCAGTTCAACGCGGCGTACACCGCGGCCGGGCACGCCGGGGCCCAGTACGAGACGTTCTCCTACACCGACACCCCGGCCTCCTACGGCTCCCGGATCGCCCCGTACGTAACGCCCGGCTACCTGACCGCGCTGGAGCAAACGTTCGGGAACGCGCAGGCGACCGCGGCCAGGGGTAAGGCGAAAGAGCAGTCGAGTGCGATGGCGGCGGTCACGTCGATGCGCGCGTTCGGCCCGACGAGCATCACCTTCATCACGTACATCAAGCAGGCCGATCCGGTCACCCAGGACAGCGGCGACTACGCGATCACCGTGCAGACCACCGACGGAAAGCAGTGGCTGGTGTCGGAGATAGCCCCCGCTTCGGAAGGCAACTCATGATCACCAAAACGGAAGCGCCCCAGGACCAGAAGCCGAAGCGCACGCCGCCGGACTGGCCAACCTACCGCGGTTACGGCGGGATCGCGCTGGCCACCCTGCTCGCCTTCTTCATTACAGCGCGGGCAACCGGTGACGCCCAGGTCGTCTTCATCCTGATCTGGCTCGCGTTCGCAGGCGCCGTCTACCAGTTCACCAAGCACGACCGGCGGCGCAGGGCCGTCAGGGAGGAGAAGTAATGCCCACTCACCTCGTGCACGCAGTCGCTGCCGGGTCGAGCATCGTGTCCGGAATCGCCTCCTGGCTGACCGGGACGATCGAGGTCGTTTTCCTGGCGATCATCGCAGTGATGGTGGTCAGGTTCCTGTTCAGCAGGCAGTTCATGGCGCTGTTCATCTGGCTGGGGATGGCCGTTGTCGTGGCCATGGTGATGGTCGACCCGTCCATCATCACTAGCTTCGCCAAGGAAATCTCTTCCGCCGCGGGTGGCTAACCCATGGACCTGCCCACCTACTCCAGCATCTGGAAAACCCGGCGGATTATCCACAAGGTCGAGGACGTCAGGCTGCCGATGCCGGTACCCGCAGACGTGCTGCTCCCGGCCGCGATCTGCTACGCCGCGTGGGACGGGTTCTGGTGGGCGGTCATGGGGAACGGGCCGTTTTCGGCGCTGGCAGGTCACAGGGCTGGCGTCGCGTTCGGGCTCACGGCCCTGTTTTACGCGCTGCCGCCGTTCTTCGCAGCCAGGGTCCTCACCCACCCGAACCGCGAGGGCAAAAACGCCGTCCAGGCAGTCCGGTCCGTGATCCGGTTCTACGCCCGGCCCCGGGTGCTTGACGGGTTCGTATCCAGGCGGCACATCAAGGTGTGGCTCCGAACCAGCCCGGCACCCGCGGACCCTGCCGATAAATGTCAATTTGACATTAACCGGCTGCTCGAAAAGAACCTGCGCATGTGGGAGGCCGTCCTGAAGGCCATCAAGCGGAGGAAGGGGAAGCATGAAGACGCCGCAGCGTGACGCCGTACCCGTCTGCTACTTCGACGGCCGGGTCCTGATCACCGCCAGCGAGGCGTGGGCCTACTTTGTGCTGCCGCCGGTCAGCTGGGCGTTCCTGTCCAGTGCCGAAAATGAGCAGCAGATCGCCTCTGCCGCCGGGGCGTATGCGAATCTGCGCGCACCCGAGCAGGAACTGCCGAAGATGGAGGCCCTGCTCCTCGCGGCGAAAACCTCGAAGATCGCACCGGTCGCGGAGCTGCACATCCGGACCGCGGCGAAACGCTACTCCGCGCACGACTGGGCTGAGCGCATCCACGGTGGATCAGATACCGACGGCGCCCTCAAGCACCTCACCCGTGTGCTGGGCGTTATCTCCGGGCAGGACTTCTGGGAGAAGGTCACCTATCTCGGCGTCCGGCTTGGTGCGCGGCGTTCCGGCAGCCTGATCGAGCAGCCGTCCGACATGGAGATCGAGAGGTGGACCGGGCTGTCCCGTTCTGCCGGGATCACCCTGGGTGCCTCCGAGCTGCACGCCCGGCATGCGACCGCCGCGGAGATGGCCTGGCTGATCCGGCACATCGCGCAGGGGCCCGCCCAGGATCTGGTGGCGCTGCCCGGCCAGAAATCGTACGGCCCCGATGACGTCGCCGGCCTGCTGGACGGGTCGTTCACCGAGACGAAGACCCAGCTGATCCGGGACGCCGCGGACACCACCAGCTACAGCAGCGTTCTCACCTTCGCCTCGTTCCCGAAGACCATGACCTACCCAAACGGCGGCCCGCCCTGGGCTGTGCTCGCGGACTGGTCGGCTAGCCCGGCGTTCCCGGTGGAATATTCATCGCGGGTAAACCTGATGGACCCGGCTCAGGTGGACAAGGACATCCGGCACCGGCTGATCAGTATCGATGAGGAGACCGGGCACACGGCCACTGCCGGAGCCCACGTTCCGCTGGCGCTGTCCGAGCGGGCCGGTGACGCGCAGCACCTCCAGCACGCCCTCCTCACCTCCGGGGACCCACTCGCCTACGCCACCCACCGGCTGATCGTGCCCGGCGGCAGTGAGCAAGCCTGTGCGCAGCGGGCCCGCGCCGTGATCGAGTTCTGCAACCGGAGCGGCATCCGGCTGGTCGCCCAGCACTACGACCAGCTGCCCCTGCTCATCGAGACGATCCCGGGTGGCACTGCCCGCGGGAAGCTGCACATGCAGCAGCAGCCGATGACCACCATCGCCGCGGGGATGCCGCAGGCCGCTGAGTCGCTGGGCGACGGCGAAGGCCCGTACCTGGGCACCGCACGGACCCAGACCGAGAGCCCCGTGCACTGGAGCCCATTCACCGCGGCGCAGCGCGACGACCCGACCGTGGCCGCGATCCTGGGCGAGCCGGGCGGCGGCAAGAGCTACCTGACCGGGCGGATCTGCCTGGACTCCGCGGTCACCCGGAACGCCACCGTGGTGATCATCGACCCGATCAAGCGGGAGATGCGGCAGCTGGCGCCACTGATCGGGGAGGCCGGGCTGCCGGTCAAAGTGATCGCCATCAACGATGATCACCCCGGTCTGCTGGACCCGTTCCGGTTCGGCGGCTCGCTCGGGGAGAAGATCCAGCGTGCTGCGGAAGTGCTGATCATGCTGCTGCCCGACACCGTGGGCGACAAGGAGAAGGCGTCCCGGCAAGGTGCCATCCTGCGGGCCGTGGAAGCGGTGGCCGATCAGCCGGACGCCTCCCTGACCAGGGTGATCGAGTGGCTGAAGGCTGAGGCGGAGCGCAGGAAGGACGACGGGTCCCGGATCGAGGAGAACCTAGCCACCGAGCTGGGCACCATGAGCCGGATGCCGCTCGGTTCGCTGTGCTTCGCGGAAGCTGACGCCGAGAGCCTGGACATTCTCGGGCAGACCACCATCCTCACCTTCAGCGGGCTGGACCTGCCGTCCGCGTCCACCGATCAGGGCAATTACCGGATGGCGGAGCGGCTGGCCGTCGCGCTGTTCTACCTGGCGACCGAGCTGGTCCGGGGACTGTTCGCCGCCGACCGGTCCGCCCCGAAGCTGCTGGCGATCGATGAGGCGTGGGCGCTGACCTCAACCCCGCAAGGCCAGGCGCTGGTGGAGGCGATGAGCCGGATGGGGCGGTCCCACAACATCGCCTTGCTGCTCGCCTCCCATAACGTGCAGGACTTGCTGGACGAGCGGATCACCGGCTGCATCTCGACGGTGTTCGCGGTCCACTCCCGGGCCGATAAGGAAGTCGCGGCGGTGCTGGAGCAGCTCGGCATCGAGGATACGCCCGGGAACCGGAATCACCTGGGCGGGCTGCAAACCGGCGAAGCGATCATGCGGGACCTGGACGGGCGGATCGGGATTGTGCAGATCGATGACGGGGGCCCGCTGTTCCGGCGCGGAATGGACACCAACCCCACCCGGAAGGATAACAATGAATCGGCCTGACGCCCGGCAAACCGTGATCGGCTCCGTAGGTGCCCTCGCGGTCGGCGCGGCGTTCGTCAGCTTCAGCCACACCTACGGGCTCGCTCGTGCTGCTCACCAAACAGCAATCGTGGCCGCGGCCTACCCAATCTTGACCGATGTGCTGGTTTTGAGCGCGACGGTGTGCCTGCTCTACGCCGCGAAGCACAAGATCACGAAGGCGGCGCTGCCCCGGTGGGCGTTCGCGCTGGGGGTGCTGGCGACGGGCGCTGCGAACACCGGGGACTACTTCCGGCCGATCCCCGCGGCGGTTGGTGCTGTCGTGTCCGGGTGGAGTGCTGTCGCCTTCATCCTCGGGGTGCTGCTCGCGCACTGGTTCAGCGGCGCCACTGAGAATCTGCAAATGCAGAATGATCATGAAGTTAGTGATCTTCGCGATCTCAAGAATGTCAAAAATGACAATGATCATGAAGTTAGTGATCTTGAGACCAAGGCCGAGCCCGCGACCGAGATTAAAGAAATCTTTAAAGATCTTGAACCCGCAGCCGTCAGCAGCGCTCCGCAACCGTCCGCCGTCGTCAGCAGCGCTCCGCAACCGTCCGCCGTCGTCAGCAGCGCTCCGCAACCGTCCGCCGTCGTCAGCAGCGCTCC
>Ga0182030_10003170_pt1 | contig 35103 bp, 37 predicted proteins | sample 812S3MmetaG_FD_121299 | JGI IMG/M metagenome (GOLD analysis project Ga0182030, IMG submission 121299) | Permafrost microbial communities from Stordalen Mire, Sweden - 812S3M metaG (Illumina Assembly) | ecosystem: Environmental > Terrestrial > Soil > Wetlands > Permafrost | place: Sweden...
AGTACTTCTGTACAATATCTATTATAATACAGAACTAGCTTAATATTAACAAAATATTTATTTTTAGAAATAAACTAAATTTAATACTATATAGCTAGTTTTCTTAGTAATTAAATCTATTTTAAATATAGTACTCTAAATTTCTATAAATAGTTTAATAACTATTAAATTGTAATTTCAACAATTTTATTTCTTCTTTTATTACTTTTAACAATTCTAGTAATTGTAATTATTATTAGTCTTATAACTTTACAGACATTATAATTAATACTATTTATCTAATAATAATATATACTAAAACAATTAATTTCTATTGTACTATTTACCTGCAAAATACCTACGCTTTACTATAGTCTATTGTGTGATTTTCTTACCTATGACAACTCTCTGACATTTGATCTCTCCTGTAAATATTCTGTAATTGTCACCAGAATCTATGTTGTCCCTATCCGCTACACACTATTGGACAGTAACTAGGGTCGCCAATGATAGCACTTCGAGTTCACGCAGGTCCAGTCAATGGCCCATTTGAAGACGATGGGATGGAATTATTTCAAGAAGACTTCGACTTCTGCATCTCATTGCTGTTGCACTCGCGTCATTAGAGAGGGAAAGGATGCCAAAGCAAACAAAAAGCCTTGAAATTTCACAGCGTTAGGAGCGTAACATGATACAATCATAATCTTACTATCCTTTCCACTTCTGCTGGGGCAAGCTTGTAGGAAGAATTCATTCAAGATGGGCGGTGCCATCTCCCTAGTTATCTCCACATCTTTCAACCGACTATTATCAAACGCATCTTTCTTATTAACCCTAACATCTACACCATACAAATCATCAAAGAAATCCTGCTTAACTTCATCCTCATCCTCGCTCGTACCTGCAGCTCCTAATGCCCTAACGTGCAGAGTCTCCTTCGCTAGCACATTATCATTTTTATTTTTGTCAGACTTACCTTATACATAATAGTTGAAAACATATCTTTCATCAGTACTTTTTCTCACATATTGTACCATTTCACAAACAAGTTTTATTTGCTTTTGTAGCTAGTCTCCATAAAAATATTATCTTTAAATAGGTTAAAGTGTACTAGATAAACATAAGCTAAGTCAGAAAACAACGATGTCTAGTTGATGTTTGGTTAAAGTGGCGGAGACTTCCACTTGCACTCCTGCCCCTCCAACTTCCCTCCAAAAACAGCATTTGCCTCCGCTCCCCCTATCGAATCAGAAATTCCATTTCTCCCGATCCTGCTTTAATTTAACCCGCACAATTTCCGCCATATCTGGTGGATCTTGCACTTCAGGTATTGCCTTGAAAGTCCACAGCCTCTTCAGCATAGACTGCCAAAAGGTTGTTTGGACATACTTGGAATCAGGAAACGAAAATTCACAGCACTCGCAGCTGGTTAAACCCTGGTCCATACCTTCGCACACATTGTTCGTATTTATATAGATTATGCTTTCATAAACATATCCAATGTTACACGCTTCGTCATTAGCAAAGTATATTGTACTCAGGACATGAATTCACAGCAAGCACCAGCAGAAGCATCTGTGGGTGGTGGATGGAACGGGGCGTTGGAATTCTGGGTGATGGCCATATCTGAGGGGTGTTGGATTACTGCGTATTGGTATTCACAGGAGTATACCTATTACTTATCGGGGCGGATCAGAGAGAAGGATGTCCACCAACCTGATTCCAGCAGCTCTGAATCCAACATGCTATATTTCCAGCATGCCATTGACCATCGCAGCCCAATTCACACTGTTTCAAGGCTGCTGTTCCAGCTGCGTCTGTCGAACTATACAACCCAGAATATGAACTTGCTTTGTTGATTTGAGTCTGATAGCAAGTAAGGAACCTTTTTGGGTCGACGCATCCCTGTCCTGTGGAGTTATAATTTGTTGTATCTGCAAAAGCGACCGGGAAGGCAATGAAGTTGAAGACAGCGAATGCCTGTAGGATGTGATGAAATAAAACCATGGGCTGAGTGGAAAGTTTCAAGTGTTTTCAATTGAGGATTGATTTTCGCTACTCTGATCATCTGAAGGCGGGGTAAAGCAAATTTCATACTGTACCCCTCACAATGATTGTTCGGAACTGAGCAGAAATTGACAATTGATCCGGATTGAACATGTTTCAGCGACAGCTCGTAAAGCAGGCTGTGCGATAGTGGAAGCTGAAATTGAGTGGACACCGCTGGACAGATTCCCTTTGTGGTATTGCCTGGCTTTGTAGTTTTGTCTCAATTGGCGGCTACCTGCAGGAGGTTTTTGTGGTGGCTCTCGAGCTGAACTCAACTGAAATATTGGCAAAGATTTGTCACAACTAACCCGTTTAATGTTGATATCAGTTATACGAGGCGACCAATCAACTGACTGGGCCTTAAAAACCCCCTCATTTGACATATGCAAGTTGACAAAAGCATCTGATAACGGTATGGCGGGCCGTTTCACCCTGGTTCGGATTCCTAAAAGAGCGACACTCTTGGCTCATCCGCTACATGATGTTCACTGTTGCAGCTCGACGTTTGAAATGGTCTACAGAAGCTATAGAACTACTCAAACTAATACAATTAGATGACCCCCCAAAGACGAGCACTTTTGTACGGATCGGGATAAGAGAAAGGAACCAAAATTTTGGGGGTTAATCGGCCACGACTCGAGTAATTAACTTCTGGGGGGTAGAATGACCTTATCCATTTTCATCCAATCAGCAAAACAAACCCGATCGGAGCATTTCTCGCATCGGCCACTCGCCTTCAGCGAATACTCATGAGAAAGCTGCAAACTCGCTTTCTCTGAACAATTTATTGTTATTGTCATTACTGCCATATACTGGAAGAAGTTGCATTTTTGGTGAAGCGGATCACCATGGGGCTTGACTTGAGAGAATTTCGTTGGTTGAAGCCCAAAGACACAAATATCTCAGACTCGGAAAGAATGCAGAGTTAGATCCGAGAGATGTAGTCAGTTCTCGGTCATCCAACAATCCTCCCAAGGTTGCAAGGTTTCAATTTTACTGAGCAGTTCAAAGTTCATGCTAAGGTCAAACTCAAGATGAGTTGAAAATGCTCTATTCTCCTGCCTACATCTTCTGAGTTTTCCTGGTCGAGTCTTTTTCATACTGCGGATCGTTTTCATTGACTCTACTTATCGAATATCATTTAAAGATTCTTCTCTGCTTGGCATCAGCATTCCCACAGCGATCGCTCAAACCTTCTCTGGGTTCACACCTAGTACAACTAAACCTCTCAGCGTTGAGTTCGTGGGCAATTCTTCCGGATCAGAGTTTGCCTCACCCGGTGGCAAGAGTCTGCCCGCAATTCCTATGCAGTCCGTCCTGCTTAAATTTGAAGCTGACTTGCAGGTGTCTCTGCTGCTCCTTTCCTCGATCTTACTGGTGCAATAATACCCAGTATTTAGACCTGGCTCAAGAGCACAGATCGTTCGTCGGGGTCGGGACTAGCGCAGGGGCACGTAATTTCTCCCTCTATTATTATTCCTTACCCTAGACCCTTCTTTTCTCCTTAGTCTATCCTCTTTGCCATATATACCGGATCACCGCTACAGTGTTGTACGGTCGACCCCGTGACAGGAATAGGAAGGTTAAGTACGACTATGTCATAGAAAGAAGAGCAGCACAATTCAAAGCTCGCACGCCATATAAACCACTATTTGGTAGATGGGGCAGCAGATCAAGCCACACTGGCAGGGATTGAATGAAAGTGGCCTGATTGCCATTTGTAATAACTGATAATCAATAATACTGTATTCCATTCAGATAACGACCTTAGAACTAAACTTTTGCCCTAATTTCCCCGAATACGTCTAGCCCCCTCCTCTGTCCCTAGGCTCTCCTTAGATCTTGTGCCTTGGCACCGCTTAACAGTATTGACCGCCGAGGGAACAGTCGGGGCAGTTATCGTTGTGAATAGCACAGCAAATAGCACTGTCTATAAGTTAGCAAGTCGCCAATTATGTATACACCACGGCCATTACGCACCAGTTGGCATCAACACCCTCTTCACAGCCCTCGAAATCACAATATGCAGAGTTCGCTAGAATACAAGCTCCATCGCAGTTATATTGCCTAGCGAGTTTAAGGCCGGAATGCCCACTACGGGAGGCAAGGATTGCCGCCTTTGCTTCCTCGCTGATGCCAGTAAAAAGAGCAGCCGGTTGAGGATCTCGGGCGGCTATGTCCAAGGCAGAGGCCACAGCGATGAGGAGAGAGACGGCAATAAAAGTCTTCATAGCTGTTGAATAGACTAGAATCTGTAGCAAGTACTTTGTTGGAATAATAAATAGAGGGATATTCAGACACGAGTAGTTAAGAGTCTGGAATAATGATTCAAGCAATGAGAGAGGTAGCCCAATATATATACTTTTTTTCCCACTTATCGCTTTAACAAGAGTTTCTAATGAATTGTAATCCGGCCCGGTTTGAAAAATCGGCCAAATCCTACAGACGCGTTATGACATCTTAAAACTCTTGAAATTTAGAATCTACAGCAGCAATGCTACTGTAGCATTGATATCTCTTCTATCCCCAGGGTACCATTTTGTTCAATCCCCGCCTCACAATGCGGGGACTCCACCGCAAAAAAAAGCCATTAACGGTTTTTACCCGGTGTAACAGTGGTCGCCAAACTTTAGCCTAAGATAATTATTCTACTATTGGTGTCAGAAATATTGTCAGTTGTCGTATTGCAAAAAGTAGATAAGAATCCTTGGCATGTCGATCCAAGGGTCCCCCGTTGTAATTGCATTTATAAGGTGCTCGCTTATTTAATGTTCACAGGTAGTTGGTGTGCTCGGTGGATACTAGATTGGCGGTAACAGGGAGCCTCTAAGAACAGAGACAACTGTTGGATAATTTTAGTGATCCATGCTTTCAGTTACACAGGGACACTTCTCACCGTAGATCAATGGGATCATACTTGAAAATAAACAACAAGTTTACCTTCCAACGGAGCATAAACTCGTTGAAATTTACTGGGCGATCTGCGGCGCCAACCATGTGTAGCTTGACTTTCACTAGGCTCTCACACAAATAATACGTCATCTTTTCACGACGAGTAATGGATAGAGCAAGCTGTGCATACGTAGCTAATGTCACCACTATATAGTGACAGACACTGAAACTTAGATTGAATGAAACGTTGTGTGCACGGCTGGGCGTGTGCAGCACTCTGCCATCAAGCAGAGAGCATTATCCATGCGGCCCAGAGATTCCCAAGTGAATGTTAAGTTGTCCATAGTGGTCAGTGTATCCGGATACTCGGCCTCAAGCACCTTCTTACGAGTTTCTATTACTTGCACAAACAGCTTTTCGGCTCTCCACCCCCCTTGATTCCGAAACGTCGATGCCAGGCTGGCCATGCTGGTCAGCGTGTCCGGATGCTCCCCCCAAGCACTCTCCGATTACTCTCTATTGCCTTCCCAAATGGCGCCTCAGCTTCCATAGATCTTCCGTCGCTAAGAAGACACATCCTAAGCCTCGACATTAATTTCAGTCCAGTTTTTCATTTTTGTCAATCAGATCAGACGCAGTGCGTAGCGCACGTGCGGAAGGTACATTCTCCAAAGGCTTCTATTTTTGTAATCGTCGTCGGAGAACTCTTCCTCTGGCCGTGAAATTGCTCTCTCTGTCCATTGCGCGGCCAATCCTTCTTTTGAAGCCAATTTCGCGTTGTGAGGTGCACTAGCCGATGAACGTCAAGAGCTTGCTCTGCTGGTCGCCTAGTGACGAACGAATGCGCGCCTAGCGTTTCTATCGTATTTAATCTCTTTCTTCCGCGACCCGCCCACCCATAGAAATTTCTTTGGAATATCCTTTGGGTCTATGCAAGCCATGAATAACAGATACACAGATGCCAAAGGATCGCGATAATAAATCTGTTTAAATGATATTAGCCATGTCACTGCCACCAGGTTTTTTACATCCAGGTATCTTCCGTCGTGCTTAAACTCTTCGCTTAGGAGTTCAATGACCTCCTCTTCTTAATCTTCTAGGAGAGAAAAATAATCTGTAAGCGATGATTCTACTCTCGTTAATGTACACGGCTGCTTAAACAATGGTCAAAGGCAGATATGTAAGCTGTGCCAGGCGCGCCTCTGTGTTTGTCTAGTAGTGGGTAAGATCCAGATGGGATCAAATACTTTTGCAGCAGCTCTTGGGCAACACGGCTCATGCGCGTCGTGTGTCAGCCGTTAATTAGTCCAGGACGGTGCCTGCAAGGGATCTTCCCGGCAGCGGGGAGGGTGCTAGGAGAACCCAATTGGCGTGCGACATGTAAAGATCCCAAATAGTTAAATTTCTGGAACTTTCTTTCAGCCTGGAGGCATTTGAAAAGGCATTGGAGCCTAACTACACTGGGTTTTCGGCCAATATTGGATCGCATTCGAGCTTCACCACTTCGCAAAGTCCCGTATGCTAAACTTCTTTCTTCAAATGAATAATCTTATCAACCTCTCGAATTGCAAGCAAGAGGGCAGACACTTCCAAGGTTTTTTTCTGAGCGATAACGATGACTCGGTTGTTCTGCCCGACCAGCTCCGCCCAGCTCCGCCAATAGACTTCGTCGCACCTACGCTGAGGGGCAGCCGTGTGCCCTATCTTCCATCGTAAATTAGCATTCCACCCCACGATTTACTTTATCAGATTTACATCCCTTCGCCGCGCCCCTTTACCTTAACCCCTTCTACCCATCGCACCGAACATAACTCTATCTTCAGCCTTGGCACAAATAGATAGCCTTATTTCCTAATCTCTAACAAGCAAAACCATATCCTTTACAGCCCAGGTAATTCCAGAAGCCAAACCTTTTCATCAGCCATACATTCTATATAGCTACTTATTTTGTATACCTAAAAAATTGTCATGTTCCTCAAACTCACATTCTTCCTCACTTTACAACAAACATACACCAAACCAAAAGAATCTTCAGTATACTTTTGTTACAATTATAGTGATTAAATACTTTGAATTCTATCTCACTCCCTTTAATATACTTATAGCTAATGTATATATCCACATAGAAAGATAACAAAGCTCTCGCTAAACAAACAAAACAATCCAGATTTTCGGTTTTCCCCCAAATAATATTAATAAAAGGATAATATAGTCTAAAAACAGCCTGTCAGCTTCTCAGCTCCTGAAACCTTGTGAAAATCCAATGCTAATTGCATGACCAAGTTCAAGTCCGCGTCCGAAGAAACCAAAGTCCGCTCCATCTACACCGATGTCAAAGGCGTCCAAACCACCTCGCTGAAAATCTACTGTGACAAATACGGCGACTGTGCCGATGGCAGTGCACTTCTTTACACGGTACCAAGCGATAATACTATTGTTCCCTGCCCAAACAACGGCTATTGGGATTTCCCGGAGTATGTTGGCACTTGCTCTGATGATGATTACGATAAGGCGGGTAGCATTTTGCATAAGATGACCCACTTGTATGGGACGTATGATTATGTGTATGGTCCGGATGCGGCAAAGCAGTTGTCAGCGGCGCGGGCCGCAGCCAATGCCGATACGTATGAGATGTACGCTAGGAGTGTGAGGCTTGGGGGTTGTAATTAGAGAAATGTATTCAGGCTTCTTTATTCTGAAGTCAGGCCAAGTGGCGGGGTAAACAGGGGGCATTGGGATAACTTCATTTGAAGCGTGTGAGGTGGAATATGAGATCAATTAGCTTCTGTGTTGGACCTATTTCTCACGTCCCTCTACTTTAACTGAATACATTTTGCACATAACTTCAGGATTTGATTACAAATAATGCCCATCTGCTTAAAACGGACCTATAATCTAATGCAACCCCATCCCATTCAATAGCCCAAGAGCCGTGCAATAACTATAGTTTACGGACCCTACCATTCTATTCACATCTAGTTCTTACCACCCCACCCCAGGAAAGAAAGAACAACCCCTCCAAAGATAAACTCCAGTTTCCAATATTATTATTGCTGTTAGTGAAACGAGCGCGATATATGCATATGATACCTCATTCCGCTGATTATAGCTGAGAAAGGCTGGTGGGAGCTTCAGGTCAGATAAAACGGTCTCTAAAACACGTTCCGATTTATGGCTGATTAGAATCACCTCACCTGGCATATCCTGTTCAGAATTAAGAAGGACGCTGATGCAAGGCAATTTCCACAGAGACTCATTTGTAAAACCATGGTCTTCTAACTTATTTATCACAACAAGAATATATTTGGTCCCCTAGTGAGACGCGTTCATATTTCACATCTTCAGGTAGATTTCGGGGTTTTATATACACAATGAGGGACCCTGATATGGTTTTATAATGAGGGAGGTCTAATTCCAGAGACTAGCCTTATAAATAAGCGTCTATGTCTTTGCTACGAAACTTATTTCAGAAGCTTATTATGCCCCGTCACTTGGCAGATATTCAATGTGTGAAATTTCGATGTGACTTCCGCGCCGAGTTATAGATAAATAGTATCTAATTCAAGACCTGGGCTCATCAGTACTTTTGATGCTTGAAATTTATGCTCGGACTCATCCTCACAGGGGCAGTTCTGAAAGTCCAAGTCTAAAATTACGTAACGAGCGTAATCTATCGTTTCCATATCCCCTGCCGAGAAACTCATAGAAGGGAGTACAAGCAGAAGAAATCATTCAATTTGAACATTGATATATTTTTTTGCTAGCCATAAATACCCTAAGAAAAACTCCGTACTCCTTATATTCAACATTTTGCTGACCATACCCTTAGAACGCCGTACTCCATAATTTGAATTCCGAAAACTTTTGCTAGCCCATAAACCTTCAAAAACAGGAACCCCAGAACTCCAAAACAGATAATCCCAACCTTTATGAATTTTGCTAACCAGACCCGTAGAACGCCGTACTCCGTAATTTCCAATCCTTGCGCCTTTGGTAACCCAAAAACAGTTTTAAAAAAAACTCCAACCATGCTAAGTTTCAATAGGCAGACGTCCCTAAAAAAAAAATGAATAACGCCGTACTCCGTTTTTCAAAAGACTGAAAGTGGATAAACAACAACTAAAATCAAGGCGTGTTCCCAGAATGGATTTGATATGGCAAAGAGCTCCCAGCTGCATGTGTGAACAGTGCAGTCCTAACCTAGACTCGATGGTAGCCATGCCCTCCTTGGGTATAACCGCCGCCGTATGATCCCGACCCTGTCGCGTAGCCATAGCTCCCAGCAGCCGGAGCAGCGGCCATTTGCTGACTACTGCCCAACTGAATCTTCAAAGAATAGGAGCCCATTCTGGTGTCCAACGTAAAGGTCAAAATTTTGCGGCCCTGCATTTCTGGGTTCTCCTGGAGCAGTCTCTGTGCTCCTGCCCCAAATGGGTTTTTGGTGACTAAATCGTGGTATGCTTCTTGCTCTCCTGGAGCGGTCCCAGACTCTTTTACCTCTAAGATTGTTCCCTTCTTCGCGTTCATCTTTTTATATGCATTGTCGATCGATTTTCTTACGTTACTCTCGTGGATATTTTCGCGGCGGATGAAAACCAGCTCAGAAAGTTGTTTTCGCGCCTTGTCCTTCCAAACTGCTGTCAGAACCTGTCGCAATTTTAGTTTATGTTGAGAAGAGGTAGGATCGGCATCATTCCATGAGTCCATCACGACTATAGTGTTTCGCTGAGCGTCGACGCCGAGCTTATCGACTAATGTCGTCACAGGTTTGCCCTTGGAGTTAATCCTGCTTGCCATAATCTCCCATATATCCCAACCTTCGCCAGTTGTATACTGCGGATGGTCGGCTCCACCGCCTGCGCCTTTATAGGTGTAGGGTGCTGTAAGCCAAGTTCCAGTTGATTGTTCGGCAGTCGAGGCTTGATCAGAATATCCAGGTTGGGTGTAATCGTATGGCTGCTTACCACTTGCGGGTGCTCTCTCTAAGATTCCACGAGAGGGGGTATCTCCAATTGGAGCACTATCTGCGGATAGAAAAAGGGTTACAAGCCCGAGAAAAGTGGTTCGAACTGCTGTGGCCAGCAAGTAATGCATTTCTTATGCTTGATGTGATGGTGAGAAATGGTTGATTGGATGCGGTGGTATTGGATATAAGAGTGATGAGAATGTACTGATGCATTACCAACAATCGATAGCATTCTCTATCTTAAATACTTTTCTACCTCTATGTTAACACGTTGAAGGTACTTTTTTCGGCCAGTATCAACACCATCAAGAGGAATGGAAGTCAGATTGACCAGGACTAAATCCTCATTTCCCCCCTCAGCCTCGAAAATGAAGCGTACCCTACATTCAATTTCTTTCAAGTGATCCATCAGGAGCTGTAAAGTTCAAAATAGCAAGATTTGCACTATGAAAGTCTGCTTGACAAGCTATTTTGGTAACTGGGCGCAGACTCGAAGGATTGCGAGTAACCCATAGCCCCTAAAAATACACTTTCACACATAGTGGCATCCAAATATTGCAAGCTCAAAAGACCACAATAGTTGTTGATCCGTAACTTTGCCCAATCATACTTAGGCTTTCTTTCCAAGTGTGTTTCGAACCTTCGCCAGCCACCTTCATTGCATGGTATCTCAGCCTTCCATCCCCTCCTTCTCAAATTGCAAATGTGACAATGTATCACGAAATATAATCCCCTGAAATTACCAAATTGGGATCGGAAATTAGAAGGACGCGAGGTCTATGATCCGGCTTACGGTCAACGATCGACAGTTGATATCCCTGCTACGCCGACCAGTTGGGATACTTACAGGACCTTGGGTTGCATTCTGCAACCTAATTACTGGCTTCATAACGGGAAACAGTATTAAAACCGCATGTACCATATAGACTGATAATCCAAACCTATGATCATATATCTGGGGTTAGCGGCGCTTGGGATATATGTCTACAGGAATTATTGGCTGATGGAATTGGATGGATCCTTTGCTTGATAAAGCATAGACCATCTCACGATGTGCCGCCTGCACTAAAGGGTTCTCAGAAACAGCCGTTTTCTTTTTTCTTTTTTTTTTTAAATGTGTAGACTTAATCAACTTCAAGATAACTATATAAAAGCCTGATTGTTTTCAAGTTACGCCAAGCTACAGACTGTCTATACAAATAGGTGTGAAAATGTTCTTCGAGGCAATGCAAATACCTCATTGCAGCGTTAGGCAATTTATCAAATAGGGGATACCAATTTTATCGAGGTCGTGATGCGTTGCTCCACACCGAGGATCCCGGAGGTCCCTGCATAACCCCAGTGATGTAGGGCTGTGCTGTGTACGACCACCCGAGCACAGACCAAGTAAGATCTTACATTCAATACAAACCTCTTGAGAATAGCCAATGAGAGAAACCCAGTTGAGAATGAGTTATAATGTAATTTTGATAGAATTGGTCGTTATTTTGGGTGCATCTAATACTGGAACTCAGCTCTGACGCCCGATTTGGTGATTTGAAAACTAGAGATGCAGGCATATTATTCTTTCAGAGTCTCTCAAAGTGGGTTTTCCTAAACACCTAGGTATGTAAGCATGGCCTAACTCAGCTAACACACCCCTGAGAGTGGCCGTTGAGGGCAATTCCCGAAATGCCGATCAATGGAATATACGACCGGCCCGTCTGCGGGAAAAATGAAAAGGCTGGGTTTTAACTTAGCCACCTATTTAATAGCTTTCCCAGCACTTAGAGCCACGTATTCAATGGAAGGAATTTTCGGGCGGAGCAAATTCAACAATTGACTTTGGCCTATTCTTAGAAATCAGCATGTCACAAACTGCTGCTCCTCCCTACCAAGGTATCTTTTTCTCACCACGTTTCACCTTCTCTTCCAGTGCCACTTCCTCTTTCCCTTCTATACTGATGCTGGTGATATTTTTTGTTCCAAGTCTTTCTCATCCTTTCTGGCCGGAAAAGGCTTTGTCTCGAAATAAAAGCCGAAAACGTGTTTCTGATCTGGTTTGCTTGACCTCTGTTCTAGAATGTGTCTCATTCCCGTTTAGTTTATCTGACTGGAATATAGCATTAACAATACTCCCAACTCGACCTCTTCCACCACGACGTAACTTCCTTGGGTGACTAGTCCCTTTTCTTTCCGAACATCAATCCGTCTTCGATAACTCTTCTAAAGAGAATGGCGATAGAGACGCTACTCCCCCACTATCCTCATGTGTGCATATTCAGACAATCGAGTCTACCATTGGGATTTGGCTATTATAGAAATAAAAAGAGCAGCATCGCCATCGAGGGATGCTCATCAGCTTCATTTCCTCGGAACGTGCAGTTACATATGCACTTGCGTACGTCCCTGAGATATATTATCATGATACTTGGCAACCACTTGCACTCGCGGAAGCAGAAGGGAGCACCTGTACAAAACACTACACCATGCCATTCGAGCATCCGAATGGATTGGACATAAGGATTCTGTTGACTTGAGGATGGGATATTGTTTCTTTATCTCGAGGGCCAAGGAAATTTAGCGCAACAATAGGTTACCGTATCCTGGCTTCTTTAAACTGTCATCGGCCATATTTTATCGATCTTATCATTATCCCTTTACAAGTATCTCATGCATATCATTACTCCCTTCCCCAATCCACCTCATCGATATGTTCTCCAGATATAACCACTAGGCTTATGGGTCCTAAGTAGATGTTCATAGTTCCAGACAATTCATATTCGTAGTGTTACAGTCAGGGCCTTTACTGTACTTAGACTCTTTACCCTTAATTTAAGCACAAGCATCAAATTAAGAGGTAAAGTGGGACCATAAACTGATGAAGTGAACGATGTGGCTCAGTTCTCCAACTTCATTACAAAAAGGTCTCGAGATACAGAAATTCTCGCCATAGGATTCTCTTCCCAATTTTCATCAATGACCTTGTCTACCAATATTTAAAATCAAAGCTGGGATATCGAAGCTATGACTTTGGATACGATACGAAGGTAGTGGCTCCTGGAGAGCTAGGAACTGTTTACTCACGTGATCGACCCCTACTTAAAAACGAGGGGTTGGAAGGAGTGAAACTGTGAATCTCGGCCCGAGACCCCCCACTTCCTTCTTCAATATACAAACTTCCAAATATGTGGAGAGAGAGAGTAGGGAAAATGAATAGAGTATTCATAGATTCATGCCGAATTTAATTCCAGGAATTCAAGAATGTAATTCAAATTGGAAGTATGAACAGGAACCGGTATTGCCTTCGTAGACATTGACACTATTAACCGACAAGAGAAAATTACATCCCTATTCATGAACCAGATGCAAAAACATCCCTAGTCGGATCATACGGTCCTCTCCCAGCATATAACTGTCCTGGCGCCCCGGCCTGAGACTGAATTCCGCCTGGTCCACCTAACGGACTTGGTCCTCTGCCTGCATACTCGCCATACCCTTGATTCAGAGTCGCAAACCTCGGGTCTGAAGGCGGACCTGGAACATACGAGGCAGGCTCATGCGTAATATGCTGCGGTTGCCCCGGAGGGGGGCTTGCGTAAGCTTGTTGTTGTTGTTGCATAGGAGGTAATTGATGCCCTCCAGGAGGTGAAGCGTATCCTGCGGTCGTCGCATAGCCACTCTGTTCATGTTGCTGTGCTCCGTAATATGGAGATGAGGCCGGTGGTGGAGCAGTTCTTTGAGCGGGAGGGGTCTGCGGAAACGAGGACGGTATTCCAGTCATCATCTGAGGAGGTGGACCACCTTGCGGCTGTGTCATCTGAGTATATGTCGCCATAGGACTCGGCGTCTGGAACTGATTTGATGGTGCATATCCTGGTCCGCTACCATAAAAGCTCGCTTTCCTTTCTCCACCGCGCTCCCTTCCAAACCCGTCGGATCTTTCCTCCCTTTCTTGCGCCAACTCATGATCGGTCTTCCCAAATATACTAGTGCGATACTGATCATACTGCATGGTCGTATCATCAACCATCTGGAAATGTCTGGCCCCAAGTTGCCTTTGAGCTCCTGTATTTTCGTGTACATCATAATGAGCCAAACTTGCAGCAATTTGGAAGGCATTTCTAATTTGTCGACCGTTCCATTTTCCCGATCCATTGATGTGTTTTCGGAAATGCTGTCGAGCAAATTCGAGAATTTCCGCTTCGAAGATGAAGAGGTTATCTTTACCGGACGCTTCTGCGCGTTGTTTTTCGATTTCTTTCAGGCGGGCGAGGTTGATGCGGAAGATTTCTTCGGTCTCGGTTTCGCCTAGATGATCATAGTATAGAGCGACGTGGACGCGTGACTTGACGGCTTCATCGAGGGTGCCGGGGCGGTTGGTTGTAAGGAACAGGATGCCGTTGAAGTATTCTAGAATACGGAGAAATACTATGAAACGTTAGTCGGAACATTCTGGGACAATTCAACAATGTTTTAGGGGGCTATTGAGCTCGTCTTGAACGACACACCCTCTTCTTTGTTCCGCGCATTTTTCAGGTAGAATTCCACTCACCAGATACCAAGGCATTCCTCTGCAGATCGTGATTGGTTCTTTGGCTTAGAAACACGTCGGCCTCATCAAGCAAAAGTACACAATCCCAAAGATGCGCCAGTCTAAAGATCTCACCTAATCTCACCTCCACACTCTCGGGCGTATATCCCAAGTCCCCAGACGTAATCGAGAACAATGGCTTTTTATTCGCCTGAGCAACTGCCTCTGCGGTCGCAGTCTTCCCAACACCAGGAACACCATGAAGTAAAATGATCAATCCTCTTCCTTTGCCCCGGATAAGATCTTGAGTGCGGATCTCCCTACCAGTCTTCTCCACTTCTTTGTTCTTGAAGTGGTAGTCTACGATTGACTCAATCGTCCTTCTGTGGGCGACATTTATTTTTAGACTGTTGAAAGCATCTTGATGCTCGGTGATGGGTTTTAAGAACTTCGCATCAACGTGCACAAACTTGCGTTCCCGGAGGGCATAAGCAAACATACGCCTAGGCAGGATGAGGAGGTCTTCGTCGGAACTGATGGTCTCATTTCCTCCTTCTTTAATATAAGGATCACTCTCGATGATCTGGTTGCGTTCGATCCAGTCCACATCGTCATCGTCAACAACTACTTCTGATACTTTGGATTCAATGTCTGTGCGTTGTATATCGGACCAACGGATGAGAAAAAACCTGTCGGTGTTCGTGACAACCTTGGGTTTCTCTACCTTTCTGGGACTGATTCTGGGCATCCATCGTGGAAATGTCTGCAGCGCTTCTTTGAAATCAACAATTACGTCGCTTTCTATGTGTTCGGGATTTCTGATAGGTTTTCCATCCGAGCTTTGAATCGATTCTCCTTCTGGATCCCTGGTAAGTGTCCAGCCGTTGTAGGCGAGAGGTCGCTCTGATAGATATCGAACAAAGTTCGTTCCAAGGTCTTTATGTTCGTTTTTGATTGTTTCGAAGCCCGTAACAAAACGAAGCGGGTAGATCTCTAATTCCTGGATGGGCTTCTCGCCTTCAAATTCATAGATATCAAATTTCTTAATGACAGGGCCATATGATTCTCCATTGTAGTCAAGATAGTAGCAATTGAGCCAGGTTGACAAAGGTTCTGTGTCTTTGTCCTGTTCGGATCCAGGCCCATCTTTGGGCGGTGTATCTTCGTGGTTATAAACTGGAGGGTGCATCGAGAGAAGTCTCCAAATCCTCTGGTCCACAAGAGGCAACTTTGACTTGTCCATTGACATTTGCTTGGATCTAGGATGCACCGATAATTGCTTAGATGTGTTCGAAGTGGTATCCTCTTTAGTGAAGCTTGGGACGTAGATCAGTTCTCCACTACGGAATAAGTACCAGAGATCGTCGAATTGGATCTTTTGCGAATCAATGTCGGTCACATTGTCAAAACGATTGTAAAGTGGCATGAGCTTTTCTTCGACAAAGTTCACGTAGCATCTCAAGTCTTCCAGAGCATATCTGCTATTCATGACCTGATCCAATTTCTGCTCGTGGGGGTCTTTGAGCAAGTCTGCTGGAATCGCACCAGTGGGACCGCTATCGGGCTTATTAGGACCAGCTTCCTCTTCCCGAGATACTGGAGGGGTTAAGGCAGCTTGGGAATTCTCTGGATCGCTTGTTTTAGTAGATGTCTCATTAGACTTCAATGATTCAGAGCGTTTTTCGTTGGACGATTGGTCGTCTCTGGGTGCATTTGGTGGAGCTGAGACACTTTCTGCCCTCGCAACCCTATCTTCGAGATCCTGTAATTCCTTCTTCATTTTGCCATGAAAATGAATAAACGCCCGGAAGGGTCTGAAAAATGTTCGAGGTCGCCCTGGCCAGGTTTCACCATTGAGATCCCCTAAGCGTTTGATTATAGCAGGAGAACTAATGCGAATACGATCCAGGTATCGTTTCTCCGTGGCTTTCTGTTCATCATTGCTCTGCATCGTCGTTTCGCCAGTCGGCAACATAGGATCAGACTTGTCTTTGGATTTCGAAGCTATTCTCTGTTCTGCCTGAGTCCTCTTTTTCCGTTCGTCTGCGATATCATCGTCCAATTTGCTTCCCCCTAACAGACACTCAATCACATAGTCTTTATCGTCAGGTCCGAAGCGATTTTTGAATTGCTCCCAGTTACATTCCCTCACTGCTGCAATCGTTTTTCGACCTTGAAGCCTAGGGCTGTCTCCGTCGCCAGGCTCTTCCTCATCCTCGGAGCCATACTCTGACGAAACGGCGCTGGATGGAAAATTTGAACGGCGCTTAACGATATGTTCCATCTTAACAACACGCTCGTCAAGCTCGCTGATCCGATCCAGCAAGGCACGGGGGTCATGAGCCACAAGAGAATTGGGTGCTCTTGAATTTTCGCCGCCTATTTGCTCGTTGTTCGAATCATCCTTCTTATCCTGTTCTTTTCGGGAAATTTCTTCCGCTCGTTTGTTGCCCTCGGGGTTGTTCAAGATCATAACCCGCTGGCCAGGAGCAAGCTCTTGCCCTCCAGTGGCATTCCCCATGGCACTTTCCTCATTCAAAGGCCTGCTTGGAACATTGTCAGTGGTAACCTTCGCATCCTCGGCATCGTTTCCTTGAAAGATTGGTGGAGTAACGGGTGGAGTAGGTCTTGCATTCTCAGCATCCGTTCCGGTCATTGCGAGATGCGCTGGTACATGCGGGTCGCTGAACCGAATGAGGTAGTGATTGCTCGCAATGAAGATTGGTACATATATAATGGAGCGAACCGAAATGTTTTGAAGTAGATAAACGTAGTACTTCAATGTTGAAATTGAAATTGAAATTGAAATGCGGGAAGCAACTCGGCCTCTTGAGAAACATAACCCCGGAAAATCTCTTATTAATCAGCTAGATACCCTGGAATCTCACCCTGGTAATCAGAAGCGCCCATTATCCATCTATCAACAATGATGTGGGTGCGCAAGCAGCATTTTCTTCAGCGGTGGCGCATCAGCTAGCCCTCAAGTTTCAGCTACATACGACCCTTCTTCAGACCCATATTTGTAAGGTTTCCGGAGAGTCCAATGAGAAACTGTCAAGATGGCGGTGATAAGCCCGAAGTGGTGAGAGTTGTATGCACGTACAGGGGGAGAACTGCCCCTCTCTTGGGGGCCGAACACCGCCCGTCCCGAATTCGAAGCTGAGTCTGATTAAGACAGCTCGTCTTCGAACGCGTACGACGGAAACAATCATGTCAACCAGCGCCTCCCAGAAATCATGGCAGAATTTCAAATGCTTTTAAGGACCCCGACAGGTCTTAGAGACCGCTTGAACGATAAAGTCGAGCTCGATACCTTTGGTCAATGGAGGGCTGGGCCTGGAGAGCGAATCCACGGGGCTATAGGGGAAGAGAGTCGTTATGACAATCAGCGCATGGCTTTCACGACCAAGAAACCTTATCAGTGCGTCAATTGTCTTCGAGGGTGACGATTTGTGGCCACTTCTAACGCACATAGTGACCTGAAAGATGTCTTGGACGCATGTCAGAAAGCGGGGCAACAGTTCAACTTCGACGTGTCTAATTGCGAATGGAGCGATGTCATCGAGCAGATGCAGAAAGCACAGGACGTGTATAAGGATAAAGGCGACAAGAATCCCGTCCGAAGCTTCTTCAGGAATGGTAAAGAGATAGCTACTACCATAACCCCTTGGTTCGACATGATACCGGATCAGTACGGACTGAGCGTGTTGCGCGCGGGTCTCACTGTAATTTTCCAGGCATGTGGAGCTTTCTATGTCGAAGATTGATGAGCTGATATCGGCAGGCGGTGCAATCGCGAGCAACGAATAGGGAAAAGATCTTTGAAGCGTTCCAAATGATCCCCGAAATCTTCGAGAAGACACAGACGATGCGCGAACTCTATCCGAAAGAAAAGAGTCTCGAGGAGAATGCGATTGGTTTATATAACTTGCTGCTTGAAGAAATGCCGCGTCTGATTGGAGTTCTACTTCGAAGGCACGATGGGTCTGGTGAGTAAATGTGAGAATTGGTATTGGAAAAATTTCTAATGAGAGGTTCAAGTCTTAAAGCGATGGGTTAATCAAACACCTGGCCAAGAGAAGGCCCTCATTGATGACAGTGTCGCCAAGGTGAACAAAGGTTATGCTGATCTAAAAAATTGTCTGGACAACATCATCCACAAGAATCTCGCAAACGTCAACCAAAACTTCTCGGAAAACGTGCGAGAAACGAAAGCTATTAGGCAAACTGCTGTCAGCACTCATGTACGAGTTGGCAACGTCTCCGAAGACTTGACAGCTGTTGGACTCAATGTTCAAGCCCATCGTGAGGAATCGAATATCCAATTCGTACAGGTGGAGAATAAATTAGAAGCGACGAGCGAAGGCGTTAAAACCCACATTACGCAAAACTTGAACGAAAAGGGGGAGGAAATTAAAGATGGGCTTGCAGCGATAGAGAAGAAAATGGATGAGATGAAGAGAGCGTTTAAGAACTCGCAAGACGCCGCTCTCGAAACCGCCAATGCAAACCACGCCACCACTATTCAGACTGGTATTTACTACATCGTGCTGGAGAAAATATACTATCAAGGTAAATCAGAACAGAATATAGTGCAGGGAAGGCCACGCTAACATTAGTTTAAGGATATACACAACCTCAAAGTTATTCATCACCGAGACTAACCTATCAAAAAGTCTCAACGGAAGAGCTGTTGAGAATCTTGAATGTGACGTTCAACGTTTCGAACCAAGATCTTGGATACGTCCTCCGACAAAGCAATAATTTCAAGACAGACACTCTCGGGCACGGCCGTTGGCTCATGACTACGGCCAAATTCAAAAATTGGCTAGCAGGAGGAACCTCAGACCTCCTTTTAGTCGATGGTCATTGCGACCGAGCGAGAATTGGCAAGACTTCACCCATGTCTATCTTTTGTGCCAACTTCATTGCCAGCGTGGTCAAGCTTTCATCGACCATTGTTTTGCACTTTTTCTGTGGCCAGCACGCAACTTTTGAAGATCCATTAAGAGGACCGAATGGATTGCTTAGGAGTCTTATCTGCCAGCTACTACTGTATCCCAATACACCAGAGCCAAATCTTGAGGCGCTCAGTCAGCAACAACTATACAATGATCTCAAAGGGCATGAACTCAACGCTCTACTTCATCTGTTTCAACAACTTGTTCATCAGATTCCAAGGGGCACCCTTGTATTCTGCATAATCGACGGAATTTCGGAGTACGAAACAAGAACAAAAAATTCAACTGAGGACTTGCGATCTATTATTAGCAGCCTTCAATCTATCGTTCGCCAAGCCGGGCCAACATTCAAGATCTTGATGACGAGCGCGAACAAAAGCACAGAAATAGCGAAGCAAATTCCATCAGAACAACGCGTCTCTTTGCGAGCAGGAAACACATACAGTCGTCCTATATCAGAGCGGACATTCCTCTCAGATATTTCCCGTGCAAAGGCATCTATAGAAACAGCAGCGCCAGCAGCCCAAGGACTTCTATGGAATCAAAATTATCTTCAGCCTGCACAAGCTGTTTGGGATCCTTCGAGACTGAGTATTAAAGCTTCGCCTACGAGTCCTGAGCCGTTGCCATGGATGAGTCCACAGCGCGTTCAAACACTTGTGGGTGCAGATACTTCTCCGCCGCCGCAGCCATGGCCCGTGACGCAGCCACCTCCACAGTACTATCCCTATCAATATGGATGAATCGGTAGCACCTATGAGGGATACCGATAGATTTAAAGTCGCGCTTGTTGTCTCTGTTTCAGCAGTAGCAATAGTAGGCTTCCTTCACTACAGCTAGAGCAGTCGTGAACCGCGACGCGGCCATCTCCACTGGACTGAATCTATCGGTCTGGATGAGTGGAAAACATATGGAATGATGTTTTGAAAACACGTGTTCAATGCAAGCTATTGAGAGCAAGATTATCACGGAGGGGAAGATGGAGATGAAGATGTTTGTGAGATCACACAAACCTACGCAAGGCTACATGTTAGCGTGGGCTACCAACCGAGAAACGAAACCAAAAGCTATCTGTTAAATGGAGAAACAAAGTGATTAGCCTTAGCTCCTGTATCATACTCTTATGACTCAAGGGTTAGGCACCCGGTAAAGCAGCAGAGAGCCTAACATCATTCATGATCACCAAGAACTTCCATACACTGTGCATTCCCGTCAAGTTTTCACCTCAAAATTCCGTGGTTGTCTACCACAACTTACGTTGACCATAGATACCATGTAGTAGAACCATATTGATCTCTCGTCGAAACGTTTTAGAGACTATTCTGATAAGAAAGTCTCTCAGTTCAGGTTCGTCTACAGTGTTGATGCCATCTCATCTACTGTTGTTAATAAACTTACTGCTATCATCTACGTTACCGCTGTAATCCTTCCGTCCTAAATCTTCCAACTCGAAGGGATAGCTTCTGAGATAGACCTTCCTTCCAGTGGAAAAGAAATATTATTAAGATACAGAAGAAATTTGAAAGTAACTGCCGCCGACACCAGCTTCTGGGCACTTATGATAAATCTGAAAAGACGGTTGTTCAAATTCATATAGAATTAAGGTTGGGTAGCAGGTTTTATATACAGGAGATGAACTCGGAATCGAAAATTATCAGTGCATCAAAGCGATTTGACGCTTCAGAATGAGGTGTTTAAAATAGGGTTAAATAATAGCCCTTGCACTTGTGTCCTGTATCAAGGGTTTTATACACGAGAGTGTAATGAATGTATCTTTTGATTACCAAACTCCCTTTGTTCCAGATTCCGAAATCCGCACTTCGATCTTGTTTAATAAGTACAGTTTCTTTGATAGTATACCATCGATTCAGGATGCCCTTGGCCTATATCATATATATGTTGACCGTGATGGCTTCTGTTCCTGCTTTTCAGTTTCTATGAATCGGCTCAGGTGTGAGATTGCCACACTCAGCCGAGAGCTCAAAGTCGAGCATAGCAACATTGGAAATATGCACTAATAATTGAGATCTGCAACTTCGCGAACCTCGTTCCTAGGCATGGATGTCGCCCGGTGCCCCACGCGAGGATCAAGTATGGTTGCTTTCTTGTCCTCCTTACGGTCTTCAGAGTAATGCCTCAGGTCGAAAATTAAAGGATCTTTATAGACTTGTGGGTCTGGGTGCGTCTTATTGATGAGGTAAATCGCATACGCATATTTAGGAATAAATTCTCCAGTATTGCCGATACCCCGAACCATTCAGTATAGTTAGCTGTGTAATCAGTTGTACGTTGTTCTAACAATGATCATGGCACGGTATCCCTACAGCTGGAGTTGTACGACGACGGAGGCTAGTATCGCGGAGCACCTTGATAAGCATTGGAGCATGGGTAAAATGAACGGCCCCGAGGAGGCGGCAGCAATCTTTTTGGGGCAGGTGCGTAATTGCTCTGGGACGATCAAGGCCAGTTTTTCGATCTCCTACCACAATCAATATCAAGAGGGTAAAGGACACATGGACAGGCTCCTCCATCGATCTAGGTGAGAAAGCCAGGAATTGAAGGCTATCATAGGTAGTCTTGGCAAAAATATATAGCGTGAATCGTCATGAATAACACAATTTATATGTTGTTGTCAATGTACTAACCACGTCAACATCTCCATTGTGATATGTTCCTCCATCTCCCATTCACTAATCTTGAAATAAGTACTGTCTCTAGAGGTTGATGTTCTACTGATAGAAAAGAATAGAGAAGATTATACAGCAAAACCTATATGGAAGTGTTAGGAACGCCTGCCCTCAGCCATGATAATTCCAAAGAGATCAGAATTGAAAATTGTCTAAGATTTGAGATCAGGGATGGGTATTCTATAAGTGGTCAGATGTGCTTGGACCACTTTGTAAGCAGGTGAATAATTCGCTGTAAATCGTAATCAAAGGAGCAAGTCAGGAGAGGCAAATGAAGGCACCAAGAATTCCCATATCTCCAGAAATGCACCCATCTCACTACACATAAAACCAAAACACGCATAATTTCCCAACCTCAAGCCACATTCTCTAAATTTGGTTTATGATATACAAAATCTCTCTGCTCGTCCTATAGGTTAAGCGCTGAGATCTCACTATCTCAATCCCACCCATCAATTCCATTCTCCCCAAAAGCCCACAAGAAAAAACCCATATGAATGACAACAATAAACAACCCAACAGCACAGCAGAACCCAACTGAATCCCTAAGATGACAATCTAGGAACTTGACGAAATGATATGAACCGAGAGAAACCCCCCCCCAAAGGGATAGTCGCACCAAGACGAAATCGAAAATCTTCACCCGAACCGACGATTTCTTGACTGGCTTCTCTAGCTCTAGAGAGGAAGACAAGGGAAGGAAGGGGGTTTATATACCATTATTTCTATTACAAGTTGTAAGACAAGAGGCGATAATGAGCTCTTGGATATCGTGAGCAGGTATCTTATTCAGTCCCACACAGCTCCTACTTGCGAGAACCAACCTGAGTCTAATTTGAAAATCCACCTTACCAGGTATAGAAACAAAATTCATCTATCTCTACCTTACAACATTTCCAGAAACGGGGGTTGAAAAAAAGGTATGTGCTAGATATGGGTTAAAAAGCTTGAGATACCTTAAGGAGGGGAAGAGATGATATATATATATATTGAGCCAAAAGCAAGATCAGGAGCTTGTGGTAATAATAGAAATAAATACTTTCGCGTTTGTCTGATGGGATTTTGAGGGGATTGGGTGCACTAAGGTGGGTAATGGGTCGGGAGGTTGGAAAAGATGGGGGTAAATACCATTTAGGGAATGTATCGTTGTTGTTGCTCCGGTTCTCCCGCCGCTGTGAGCATGCGGTTTTGGTATTTAGGGTACCTGATGTCTCTCTCTTTCTTTTTGGCAATACCAAAGCAATGTGGAGATATTGAATAACGAGATGGATCGTCACATAGGGTTTAAGATCTATGCTAACCTAATGCCTAGCTGCCTAGAGCAATTTTGCCAGAAAACTGCAATATTTGGGAGAAATTTTATTCCATCACCGCCTCCATTTCCTTCTTCATATCCTTCCCATCTTTGCCGCTGCCCTCACGACGAGTTTTAGCGCCTTCCTTCAACTTCTCCCAACGCTCGCGGTACCTTGCTACCACTGTTCTTAACTTCTCATTTTCTTTCCCAAGCCGTTCGATCTCCTTGCCACCAAGATGAACATGCTCCTCCAACTCCAAAACTCTCCGCTTTAAGCCCTCATCTCCTCCCGTCATACCTGCGCCAGCAGGCGTACCGGTTCCAGAATTCTCCCTAGAAAGATCACGAGCAGGACTCATATCCCTCATCAGTCTCATACTTTCCTGCAATGCCATACTACTATTCTGCGCCGCCATTTCAAACGTATGCAATCTCTTACTCAACTTATCAACCACCGTCTTCAAACTCTGATTCTCAATTCCTAACTCCTCGACTTTATTTTCTAGTTCCCGAGGTCCCATTTTCTTGCCGCCTCCCAGCCTAGATATCTCAGGTGACAAGGTGCGTATGCTGCGACGGGAAGATGTAGGCGAGACCGGCATAGGCGTTTCTCGTGCATCGACAAAATCATCTTCTTCGTCTGGGTTGGTAAAGAGATCGGGGTTTTCAGAATGCATGCTGTTTGCCAAACGTCTCTTTTCTTTCTCGGCGAAGGAGAGGATTTGTGCGTAGGATACTGTGTGACCTGTTGTAGGAACAACATAAAATGAGTCATTTCCGGAGTGACCATCTCTTGTAGAAGCACGCAGTGCCGCCCTTGATATGAATTTGGTGAGGTCGGGATCGCTACTCTGTCGTTCATGCTTTTTTGATCGTCTTGTAGTTGTAGCAGTAGATTCAGCTTCGGGTGACTTCTGGGCCTCTTCGCTGATTAGGGGAAGGCCAGCGAAGGCGAGGGGTGCAGAGAGCTTGTTGAGAATATTTTCGAATGCGCTATAGAATTTGGAGAAGCCTTCGTCTTGTGCGGCCGCAGCTGCTGGCTCAGCGGTTACGGAGGCTTTTGAAGTTCCGGTCTGCGGCTCGGCTTTCTTCGAGTGGGTAGGTGGAACCCATGAGGGTTGAGAGTGCTCTGGAATGCTGGGAACCTTAGACCGTTTGCCATCTTTTCGTGGATGCGCTTCGATGCTCCCAGGAGCTTGATGTGTAGAGATAGACGGAGATAGAGGAGCTCGAGTATAGTTTGCACGTATACCCCTTGCAGAAGCAAGGTTGCTAGCTATAGAGGAGCTAAGATCGCGGGGCGGAAGACGGCGGGGATGCTGGAGGCTTGGAGGATTTCGGTGAGGAGAGGATGCGCGAGGTCCAAGGTCAGATTTAGATGCTCTGAGCTCTGCAACTGCGGCAGATGTCGAGATGGGTTTCTCGGTTGTTGTTTGTACCTCTGGTTCGCCCGATGTGGTAGGGGGATTTTCAGCGGGGTAACGTAGGAGCTCAGAGAGTCTCTGATGGTGTTGTTCGAGGAGTCGTAAGGTTCTCAAAGCTTCTACACTTCCTGTTCCTGTCGCAGCTCTCGCAAATTCCCCGGCTGCTAGAGCATGTTCGTTGATTGCGACTGTAGTATCAGAGCTTTGTGTAGCTAATGAAGCAGCTCGGGCATGATCATGAGCCTTCACCGACTGTTAGTTGGGATCGAAGAGGGGCTCCTGTGCACCTACCAAGATCAAAGGTGAGGACTCCATGATTTTTGGAGACGCTCATCGGTCACCCACGAGCTCAGGGGTTGAATGCGAGATGTTAATGAGTCCGAAATTGTTAGGCGTTGAGGTCGAATTCATTCCAAACTTGTGACAAGACAAGGCTGAAAAACACGGCGGCCTGAGGCAATAAGCCGTCCAAGAGCTACTACTACTAAGGTAGTCGTACAGACGGAATTGGCCGTAGATCGACCAATGACGTTGCTGAATCCTAGGGTGTGAGCACATGAAAGAAGCAATTGTGACCATAGCTATGGCGTAGCTCTTTTAAAGTGAATATCTAGGACAAGGCTTAAATCTAGACTTTTGGCCCAAATCTATTCAAAAGTCTAGATTGTTTTACTCCAAGTCACCCATTGAGGTCTCTACGGCCAATATCCATGAGGATCGATCCTACCTACATCATACTAGGGCCCGTGGCACACATGTGCGACAACTCGATGGACAATCAAGGTCAATAGCAATACTTTCCTTTGAAGACTTCGCAGACTTTCCTTCTTCTCGAATCTACACACAACACCCGTCTCAATTCATGAGATCGTATAACAAAATCTGCTAAGCTCATCCTCTATTCGAGCTCGCAATGGCAGACTCCTCCGAATCACCACATCGAAATGGATTCTCGCAGATCTTCTCCAAGGACCGCAAACACAGGAAGAATAGAGATTCGGCCAGCACATCTATCAAGAGCGGAGACACGGAGAGCGATGGTCACCACAGTATGCGGGAATCCTTAGAAAGCGCCATCGAGAAGCTCAAGCAGCACGCCGAGGATGATGATAACCAGGGGATCAAAAAGCTTGTGCCGAACCTAGGGACCAAACGACGTCGAAAGAAGAGGGAGCAAGAGGAAGAGCAGCGTGCCATGGAGGAGGCGGCTCGAGGTAGAAGTGTCGCGGATCGTGGGACATTGGAGAATTTTAGTACAGACCGCAGGCCGTCCATATCTCGCACCCATTCTGGCCGTTCTGGGAATGGCAGTAGTCTGATCACATATGATTCGGAAACAGAGTCGTAAGTCCAATCTTTTTTATATAGTCGCTTATTTCCAGTCTTCGCTATATAAACCCTTAAGACTATACAAAGAGGGAAGAGGTCGATGTCGAAGATGCATTGTCAGCCACATCTGACGCATTGAAGCGAAGGAGTCGGAACAAGCAATCCCAGGATTCTTCCTGGTGCAGTACCACACGACGACCATCCAACGAAACAGTCGACTATCGCTTCCTTCAAATCCTCATTCAAGGTTTATACTTGTATCCGATCAATTGCTACTATTTCCATTTATATACTCTTCGCATTTTATATAGTTTTTTGTTATCGCGGACGGCGTTGTCCGTGGCCCCGATTAATTACGTGGTCCTTGTCTAATAATAAAGCTCTATTTACAGACCTCTAGAGACTCCGCCTCCTCTCACAACCCATCCGTCGCATATCGGATATCTGACGACATCCTCTCCTCTTGTCCATTCGACGACTTTTCCCAAGCCTTCTGTACAAGAAGCGCAGTTCGACGGTCAAGATACCCCTCGAATACCCACACTCGTTGTACACGCAGACAATCTGGCTGCCTCAGAATCAGCACCGACGCTCGTTGAAAATACGTTGCGAGCTCCGACGGAAGGATCTCAAAAACGATCTCCTTCACCTGGTAGAAGATTGAAGGACGCTTTACGACCTGGGCGACGTGCGACAAGTCCCAGCAGGAGTCTGGAAGGGGGTGGGGCTGAATTACAAGTAAAGGAGAAGAACATACCAGATAGCAGGCGTGGAAGTGTCGCATCGAGGATTGGAGCTATATTCCCTGATAGACAATCTCCACTGCCATCCACGAATTCTTCTCCCGAACGACCACGGACTGCAAAAACACCGCAGCCGATCGACACACATGCTGCACCGCAGACACCACCTCCTGGAGACATTGCACCCATAATCGTCAACACCCCACCGACACCGACTGACTCTAGCGTTCCTCGATTTCCTGATAACCGAAGCCGTGGCTCATCAGACCCCATCACAACGAATCCCAATGTCATTACTTCTCCTTCGGGGAATATGATATCGCATCGAAGGGTGAGATCAGGATCATCAGCATTGGCATTAGGACCTAGCAAATTGTCCAACATCACGTCAGCGCCTTTGACTCCTACTCCCGAAAACGGATCAACGACTCCGAATCCTCAGGGCGGATTTTTCTCGACCGTCTTTTCGGCCGCACAGAACGCCGCGAATACACTGAGTAACAGCATTGCGAATACATCGACTGCCCCTGGACAGAAGAATAAAAGTGGAACACACGAGATCAAAGAACCGGAAAGTCCTGAGGTAGAGACTTTGAACGAGAAAGCTGATTTGGAAGATACATCTGAGGAAAAGGAATTGGCAGTAAAAACATTAGGAATGGGAGACCTCAGCTTAAGTCACCTCGGCATCACTGAAAATACCAGCGGGTCAAGCACTCCAGTTGGGTCGAAGTTTCCAGATGAGCCCAGAGGAAGGTCTGAATCTACGAACGAGGATGCATTAAAACGACAATCATTACCTCCGAATGGCTTTAGCGATAATGTTGATACCCATCCCACAGCAGAAGTTGAAGATGTCCAGTCCATTGTTCGACCGCGATCAATATACGAGCCATCTACGATTGGAGAACAAACTCCTCCGAATGGCAGCGTTTTCGAAGGCAAGTCTGGCGTAACACGCAGTGGTAGCATTCGAAGTGCTATAGGAAGTCGAAGAAAGCGGGGAAGTTCAGCTGCTACAGGTACCACAATTGGAGCTGCAATTGCGGCTGCACATTCTTCTGTTGCCCATCCGAGTGCTCAAGGCAACTCGCCCAAAATTACCGGGTTCGCCGTGGCTAGTAAAAAGAGAAACCGTGATTTCCATCAGCTTTTTAGAAGTGTCCCGGACGATGATTATTTGATCGAAGACTACAGTTGTGCGTTGCAAAGGGAAATCTTGGCTCACGGTCGATTGTATGTCTCGGAAGGTCATCTTTGCTTCAGCAGCAACATCTTTGGTTGGGTTACTACTTTGGTCATGAGCTTTGATGAAATCGTATCTGTGGAGAAGAGAAGTACTGCACTTCTGTTCAAAAATGGACTCATGATCTCGACCTTGCACGCCAAAAATGTGTTTGCCAGTTTCACTAGTCGGGATTCGACTTACGATCTGATAGTTGGGATTTGGAAGCTTGGTCATCCAAGTCTACGGTCTTCGTTAAACGGGATCCGGATCGAGGAGACTGGTGGAGGAGACAAGACCGAAAAGGATGATGGGGTTCCCGCGAGCGGCAGCCAAACTGCATCAGAATCAGATAGCGACGGCGAAGAAGGCGATGATATCTATGACGAAGATGATGACGACGATGCTATGAGTTATACCCAAGGAGAAGGTAGTGTGGCGGGAAGCGAGATTGCAGAGAAGGTTGTCAGCAGAAAGCCTTCAGCAGCGGTGGTCCCAAATGGAACTGCACCTGAAAAGAAAGAGGATACTCCCAGTACTCCAGGGGGTGACTTCCCTGGGCCGGCCACGCACTCAGCTTCGGAATGCACTGATCAAGATACCCATTATGCTAAGGTTCTCGCGGACGAGATTATTCCTGCTCCACTTGGAAAGGTCTACAGTCTCATGTTTGGACCGGCGTCAGTTACGTGGATGAAAAACTGGCTGACCGTTGAACAAAAGTGTTTGGAGCTTACGATGGAGGATAATGCAAAGAAGCCTTTGGGATTGGATAACAAAGTTCGAAGCTATTCTTACATCAAACCTCTGAACGGTTCAATCGGCCCAAAACAGACGAAATGTTTATGCACAGAAAATCTCGATTCTTTAGACCTAGAAAAAGCTGTCTCAGTTACGATCTCAACCCAAACTCCCGATGTACCGAGTGGTAACGTTTTCAGCGTCAAAACTAAATACTGCCTCACATGGGCCGAAGGCAATGCGACACGCGTTCAAATGAATTGCGCCATTGAATGGACCGGCAAATCATGGCTCAAAGGTATGCATTTTCTTCGCACTTCACCTTTCTCTGCTAACAGTTTCAAGGCCCCATTGAAAAAGGTGCCAACGATGGCCAAGTTCAATACGCAAAAGATATCGTCGCCTCCCTGAAGGCAGCTGTTTCTTCCCGCAAGGCCGCGCCAACCACATCTTCCAAGAAAGGAAAGAAGGGTCGCAAAGCCCGGGAATCCAAATCCCTGAAAACGACCGATGGAACTAGCGATGAGAAACCCGAGTCCGTAAACTGGGGACTATTCGAACCTCTGCGACCTATCTTAGGCCCGCTCTTTGACGTCCTAAGACCTTTGACTACGGGGAATATGATGTATGGTTTATTAGTCGGCCTCCTCGTCGCGAGTTGGTTCCGATTCGGCTTGAAAGGAAGAGGGACTGGTGGGGATGTGGGGTGGGGCGTTCAAACACCTGAGCGAATCGCAGCATACGAAGAAATCTGGAGGAGGGAGGAAAGTGAGTTATGGGAATGGCTAGAAGAGCGCGTCGGTATGGAAAGACTCCGTGACGTAGCATCTGGCGAAGAGAAAGTCCTCAAGGAACGACTAAGGAATGAACACCTTGAGGCGAAGGAGGTGGATCACGCTATCAAGGTCACTGAGGAGCGATTGCGTGTCTTGAAAGAGGTTGTGGAGAAAGACAAGGTGAAGAAAGGGAGAGTGAAGCCGAGTCTAGAACCGGAACCTTTGGACTGAAGGGATGAGGTTGGTGGAAGGGGTGAATCTGTATCATTGATGACGGCGTCTGGCTCTTAATCTTCTATCTCACCTCAGATGGATTGGGGCGTGGGTTGATATTATCAGGCGAATTGTGAGTATATGTAGTTAGCGTTGTAAATGGATACCATTTGCTTTTGATTCCCCTCTTCATCGCTTCCTGTCATTTGCTCTCCCCTCCACGTACCTGCCACGGTAATGTGTAGTGGCTTGAACATGCCACTTAGCTTGAACATGGAGGTGCACAGAATCTCATCTTGTTCCAGATATTCTCCTCTTTCCCTTCCCTTCTCTTCCCTCCACATAATACGCAACATTTCCTCCATCTAACCAGGTGAACTTTAAGTTTTAAGCTAGAATTCCAATTGTTGGAGCGCGGAATGGCAACAGTGTGGAAGAATTAAAGAATAATACCCAGTCATAAGATTTCTAACTGCCCACCAACCAATACTTAAGCATACCTTACCTTGTTTATTCACACTACATACCTAGCCCCTAACTAAAAGCAACTGGAAAATGAGGCGCGTTTTCAAAGGTGGTGTAGGTAATATATCTCGTCTTTTGCAGCTATGGGTTACAGTGCTCCTACCCTGTGATATTTAAGGTATGAGAGTTCTGCTCCATGGATGGTCTCTCGTGATCCATTTAAAAGAATGTTCACAGTAAAATCTTAGGTGGGTTTAGAGATAGGGGTAAGTATGTTAGTTACCTTAGCTAGGAGGTTTAGGTTAGGGCGTATTTATCATTACTTTAGGGCGGATTATTACTAGATTCTAGGTGGGGATTTGGGGTTATATTCCATTCACGAACGGTTTTTGTGACTAGCTGCCGGGACAGAAGTGGGATATTTACACCTGTTTGTTCCCTGTAATTTAATTTCCAACTTTATTGAGAAAGAGAACGATGAACGATTATGATAAGACTTGTCTGAATAAGATCACCTGTTATCAGCTTACCTTAATGAAGTTATCTATAGTAGAGTGCAAAAAGTCTGAATATGCCTTATTTCCCATAATCACTGTATTTTCTAATTAGGAAATTATTTATATGACTGTTTTTAATATTAAAAAAAATCAATTTTAAGATTATTTAGTTTTATATTTAATATTTTGTATATTATTCTTTTATTATAACTAATTCATATAATATATTATTATTAGGTAAGGTAATATATTAAAAACAGTCACATAAATAATATCCTAATTACCTAGAAAATACAGAGAATATGGGAAATAAGGTGTATTCAGACTTTTGCACTCTACTATAGATATCATTATTATACTCACACCTTCAAAAATCTTGGGAGTCTTGATTTGAGGTCAAATTCAAGTCCTTTTATATAGGTTACTTTTGTCAATTTGTCTGCCAATGTTACTCTCTTCTGCATTGATGCTAATTTATTTTAATATGAGAGTTATTGTGAGCCCCTGCTTTGTATTAATTGTATTAGAACTACACAACTATTCCACAGAAAATCGACAGCAATTTTCAGAATGACTCTTCTCTTCCTTGCTAGGTACCTAATGCTTCATTCTGGATTATTCAATGGGTGTTGTTTGTAAAAACTTCTTTGAATAATATTATAAGTTTTGGATTAGTTGGAGGGAGTTGGTATTACTAAACCCAAGACACTAGGAATCTAAGTATAAAAGCCTTTATTTTTTTTCCCTTCAATAACAGATCATGCATACCACCTATTTCGCCTTTAAGTCTGAACATGAGATGAGCCAGCCAGTTACAGATCATTAGTTCTGATTACATTTCAATTGCTAAGTCAGTGCTTTTCTTATTTTGGAAGTGGTGCTTTATTCTTCTGGTATATTTTGGTTGGTCTATGATGGGTAGGTGAAGGGCAGGTAGGTAACAGTGAGGTTGTTGGGGACAGCGGTGGAGATAATGACAACAGTAGATGTATTGAAAGAAGTGTATCAACTGAATCACACCTGCAAGGACCCGAAGTCTGCGGGGTTGAAAGTGTAGCAAATGAGCAATTCCTCGGTTTTGAATTGCAAGATTCGAACCGAGGGCTTGAAACGTTGGGGTCTCGCCAACCTCGACAAATGACATTTCTCCTTTTGTAGCTGGTATGTATGAGAGAAGAAGCAAGTAGCGTGTATCGGGCCTTAAATAGAATGGGAATAGAGAGTTCTTTATCAGGCAGAGTGAATAGGGGAGTGAGGTTTACCTGAAAGCAATCTTCGCTTTTTCTTTTAGAAATGAGAACATTTGGATATATGATTGAGAAAGGGAAAATAGACTGGTTTCCTTAGGGGATAAAATCGGAGAATGATCCAATTGGCTATTCATGATCCTCACCAGAGTTTGCAAGGCTTCCTATCAAGCATTAGCATCTGACGCTTCTTTCCCAAAGTCTTCTATCTTATCAAATCCCTCTTGATCAACGCCCTTCGGATCATTCGGACTAAATCCGTAGCCATCATTTACAACCCAATCCTTCTCCTTCCTCCTATCAACCACAAATGGCACCTCACCCTCACCCTCACCAACACCCATCTCCTCCTCCCAGGTCACCACTCCCACGCTATGGTGGCCCACCCCCTCCCTTCTGAGTGAAGGCCATTTGTAAACGACATGTATTGCTCAACGATGAACGCGTCTGAGCGAGTTGCATTTGCTGCAAGAAGCCACGTTTCGTTTCCGCCCAGCCTCGCATTATCGCGACAATGTCCTTCTGCTTTAACCAGACGCTGTTCTTGGTGTTTTCCATTTCAGTTTCCCTGCATTATTAAATTCCTTCAGAGCATCCTCGCCGATGGCGGATATTGGGTGATTCTTCATCGGCTCGACATTCTCGTTTGAACATCAACAGGAATTTAAGGGCTATCTGGACAGCAGGGCGGTAGTTTAGCCAGCGCTACAACGTGTTGATTGTTTTGCGGTCTCCTTAAAAAATTGTAGGGGAATCGGGTTTGTATTGCAACCAGAACGGCGTGGTGCAACTTTTTGATGACATTCATTGCGCCGGACACAACGTAAGGGACGCTCATACTTAGCCACAACTTCAGCGCGTTTAAATGGGGTCCAAACGATGAGACCAGAGTTGACGAAGTATTGACATGGAGCTAGTCGAATACAACAGTGCTTCAAACAATTCAATTTTTGGTGATACTCACTTCAAAACTTCGCTTCTGGGTATCAGAATTTGAATGCATAATCATTGCCCAAAGAACGCATGATGGTCATCCAGCTTCGTCGTATGTTCCTCCATGACCTGCTGAGCATGCTGCACCGTATCCGTCCGATGAAGTTGTGGACGTTCCGACTCAATATCAGTCTTCTGTTCCTCAGGATGTTTATCAACGAACAAGTCCGCGATAGTCCCTGCCCCCGTGGCAGCCTGGTACACCGCAAAGCTCGTTGCAAACTGCTGATGCGCACCAATTTGAATAGCATCCAGCATCGCAACCGCGAAGTTCTGACAATTATTACTGATAACATTATACGCTGGTCGCACCTTCCTCATGTTATGAATCACCATCTCACCTATACACACCAATCAGCACCAATCAAATTTACATTGGAATATACTAACCAGCCTGCCTCAACGCCTCATCAGTAAACCTGGTCTTCCCCACATCAAACGTATGCCACTCCCCCGCCTCCACAACTTCATTAATATAGATAACATCCAACTCCTCATCCATCCACAACTCATGCACGTACTCCCCCACCAACACCGCCCAATGCTGTGTCGGATCCGGATATTTCCCTATCTTCTTGGTAATCATTTTCCCCAAGGCAAATTTCTCGGCGAACCATTTACCGCCCATCCCGGCTACGGGGTGCCAGCCTATTGTTACGGTGCGTAGTTCGGCATCGACGCGCGCTTCGCCTGGGGGGACGACGTTAGGTTTATGCCCGAGACCGAGAGTGTGTTCGAGCACGAGTTTGCGTTTGAGGAGTTCGTCTTGGGTTTGGTGGAGGATGGGGGCGCTTTTTTCTTTACTAAGGGTCCAGCTGCCGTGTCTGGGGATGGTTAGATTTTGCGCCGGGTATCGAGGATAGGTCGTGTACTCACAGGAATGTGCCCAGTTTTTCCCGTTTTCTGTTGTGTTCTGGCTCCGATTCTTCCGACATATTTCTTGATGGGCAGAATCTATGACTTGATGGTAAGTAGCTTTGAGTAGTAACAGGATGTCCTGGTTTATGAAGAAGTACTGCCCATCTAGGAGCCGCGGGGAAGAGCGCGTCTCACTCTAGCAACCCCTGTCGGGACGGGAGATCTTCGGTGCTAAGGCTAGACCAAATGTGAGAAGACCCCTTTATGGATCTGGTCACTATGCCGTTTAGATGGAATAGTATTCACGGAGAACACATATGTTTGCCCTAGTAGATACTTAAAAGTTCCATAAAAGCTTGAATTGCAGTGGTTAGCAAGGGAACAGCCCATCCGCAGTATTGTCGTATCTCGCCCTAAATCCACGTCTGGGCAAGAAATAGATGTCTTTTCATAAATATAATCTAGTAGGCTTTCCTTATATCTAGGCTAGAAACAGATTTTCTCAGTGATGGGTGTATGAAGTCACGGACATCGAATTTTGAGGTCGCATTCCACCTCGTCACGACTTTATTGTTGCAACTCAGAGTGAGAACAATTCAACAAATTTATTATCTTAGCCATATTCTGAGGTTTTCATCACCACAACATCAAGTGGAAAATAAACTCATAGAGAGAATTGTTGATTGCAAGGTAAAATCAACCTAGGAAATGCCTTGGTACGACCCTTAACTAGTACTTGAAGCGGAAGAAGAAGGAAAGGGAAAAGAAAACCCCACAGTACTCAAATAGTTTCTAATTAGTGATATTAATCTCTTCCGGAAACTTTGAAGTAATCCCTTCATACGTGTTGCATCTAGGCTTATCTAGGTGAATTGAGCAGCATCAGGTCCGTGTGTTAGGGGTTCATTCCAAGGAATACCACGGTTGCACTTGGTAAGAAAGTATGAACGAAAGTCAAAATGCTTGTTCAATATATATTCAAGGTTTTGATTAGTCCTGACAATATATGGGAATAGGCACGCTATGGCATGCGCTTAAATACATCGGATAGAGGTTTAAATACAGAGCCCTTTCTCGTGTATATAATTTATCAAATAAAATCAATGAGCCAACGTCTGCTTAGCTCTACGATAGTAATTTATAAATTTATGAAAAATCAACCTTCTCTTCTTAGCATAGATCTTTCTTCTTGCCCCCAAGAGTTCAGTTCTGAGATAAGAAGACATTTCAAGGATCTACAGGCTTTAA
>Ga0182030_10003171_pt1 | contig 35101 bp, 45 predicted proteins | sample 812S3MmetaG_FD_121299 | JGI IMG/M metagenome (GOLD analysis project Ga0182030, IMG submission 121299) | Permafrost microbial communities from Stordalen Mire, Sweden - 812S3M metaG (Illumina Assembly) | ecosystem: Environmental > Terrestrial > Soil > Wetlands > Permafrost | place: Sweden...
ACCGCTGTCGACATGGTTCTGGGCCGCTTATCTGCTGACGACGCAGACGCCGGGCATGTCGGCCCTGCAATTCCAGCGGCAGTTGGATCTGTCGCGCTACGAGACGGCGTTCACGCTGCTTCAATGGCTGTCGAAATCGGCTTCGCAGGCGAGGTAATAGCGGGTCGGCAACTGGCGCTGCTTGTCGGCGTCGAAGCATCTCTCGCGAAGAATCAGCCCGCGTTGTTCGAGGATCGCAAGATGTCGGTTGACGCTCGCGCGCGAAAGCTCGCTGCGGTCGACCAGATAGGCTTGCGTCGGGAAGCAGCCCTGCGCGGGGTTGTGACAATCGGCAAGATGCCAAAGGAGCACCTTGGTCGCCGCGTCGAGCCCGCGTTGCTGGATCGCCCAGTTGGTCGCGAAGTGGCTCATGGCGCCGCCGCCACGATTTTGCGCGAGCGAAAAGCCGCATATCGTTGGGTGAAGCGTTGGGTCTTGCCCGACGCCTTGCGCCAAGGGCGAAGCGCTCGACCGTGCAACGCTATGATATTGTTTTCTAAACCCCTGGTAGGCCGGGAGGGACTGCCTCAACTCAGCATAAACAAAGGCTTAGGTGAAAGTGGGGCAAATTTAGGGTCCTATGTAATCCGGGGAAATTCGTGGGGAGTGCCCCACCTTTTGGAGGGTTCAGCATGTAGTTCGCGGGGATGTTTCTGGCCGGCGCGTGGGCGTCGTGGGGGCTCATTCATTGGGCGGTCCGCGAGGGCTATTACGAGATCAAGTCCGAATGGGAACCGAACCGGGAGGCAATCGAGGACGACGTGCGTAAGCGTCATTCCGAGTTCGATACAAGAAATATCGACTTTGACCATTGACGTGCAATTAACTGCATGGCAGTATTCCTAGCGTAGAAACCGCCATGGAGGGTCTGAGTGAAACCGTCTTGCTTCGTAGTTGTCTGCAATGGTTACTTCGTCGACAAGGAGCTGCACCTTGTTCACCCTGACAACGCTTTGGGGTCGCGCGTGCGTTGCTTCCATACGAGCCCGATCATCGGGCAGGAACTTGTCGACGAGTTCAACGCGACCAATCCCAAATGGAAGGCCGAGATGAAGGAGGCCCGCGCCGCCTTCACGACCCACGATCTCGATGACGCCCTGTTGCAGCGCGTCGCCAATGCCAAGCGCCCCGAGCGCCCGAGACGGGAGGTGGCTTGATGGCCACTGGCATCGCTTATGAGCGCAGCACGCCGGGGGACCGCATCCGCCGCCTTCGCAAGAACGCCGATCTGGTCCAGCGCGAATTGGCCGACCGCGTCGATATGTCACGCCCGCTGATCGCCGCTTGGGAGAATGGCGACTGCACGCCGCGCCTTGACGAGTTCAAGTCGCTCGCCCGCGCGCTCAATACGACCCCCGAGTATCTGGCCTTCGGCCGCGTCGGCTAGGCAAGTCCTCGTTAGCCCGACGGCGTGCAATCAATTGCACGGCGGCGGTTCCCTCGCTAGGGTTCCACATAGGCCAAGACCAAGGAGGGCGAAATGGCCGCCAAGCATCAAGGACCGATCGCGCGCAACGCCAACATGCGTCGCCCGCTCAACCGCGCCCCGCGCGCCGTGAACACGGTCACGAGAGAACCGTCGTTCTTCGAACCCTTGGTCAACGTGATCAAGGACCTTCTCTACATCCTAAGGTAAGCATGACCGACGAGGAAAAGTCGCCCGATTGGAAGGGTTATGGCATCGACCAAGCGGTCGTCGAACAGTGGGTTCGCACGACGTTTGGCGACAAGATGTTCGAGAGCAAGGAGGAGCGCGCCGCGCGCGTCCTCGAAGAAGCTGTCGAACTGTATCAGGTGTTCGCGCCGGGCAATCGCGCCAAGGCGCACAAGATCGTCGACATGGTGTTCGACAAGAAGGTCGGCGAGCTGCACAACGAGATCGGTGGCCTGATCGTCACCCTGCTCGCCGTTTGCGGCAACGAGGGGCTGCGCCTCGACGAGATGGCTAATAAGGAGATCACCCGCATCAAGAGCCTGCCCGGCGACGGCTTCCGCAAGAAGCAGCGCGACAAGGCTGACCTCGGCGTGTCCATGCGCGCCGAGTGAGGGTTGACTTGCCTGACATTGTGCAATTAACTGCACGTCCCCTAACAACGAATGGAGCTGTATATGAGGAAGACCCTCGCGTTGTCGCTTGCGCTCAGTGTTGCGTTGAACTCGCAAGCCATGGCTGATCCGATTTCGGATTTCATGACTGGCGTGTTCGGCGGCAAGGCGCACGCGGCGCAGTCGGGCCGCCTTAGTCGGCACGGCGTTGGGCGGAAGACGTCCCTCGTGCACCCTCGCCCGCATGGTTCCGGCACGATGAAGGCGTCGTGGTATGGCGGCGGGCCTCGCTGGATGGAGCCAAACACCCACACCGCCAATGGAGAACGCTTCAACAGATGGGGCCTCACGGCCGCGCACCGGACCCTCAAGTTCGGGACGCTGCTCAACGTCTGTTACGTGCGTTGCGCCATCGTCCGCATCAATGATCGCGGTCCCGCCGCTTGGACAGGGAACGCGCTCGACCTCTCGCGCGGCGCGGCGACAGCGATTGGCCTGATCGGGGCCGGCACCGGCTTCGTGCAGGTCGCGCAGGTGAACTGATCAAAAGGAAAGGCGTGTGGCTATGCACGCTTTCTCCTTTTTGTTACCTTAGGGAAAAGGATAGTTGTCGTCGTTCAGCCGCCCTGTTAAGAACCCGGCCTGCGGGGGGTCATGTTCCGTAAAATCAGTGTGTTGGTATTAGATCAGTAAGGAGACTGGCTATGTTCGGGGAAGTTCGGAAGCGGTGTGCTGTTAAGCGTTTAGTGTGTGGCTCATTCGGAGCGGCTTGGGCAATAGAACCGCCACAAGTGCACCCTTACTTCAAGCAAGCGATGCTGTTGTTGTATAGTTTAGGTCACGGGCCTAATGTCGTCCGGCATTATCCCGAAGCAACGCACGAGTTTATGCTCTATCGCGTCAGCCCTGCGACCACGATAGACTTCAAAAAGAACTTGTGGGAGCAGCGCCATGTCTCGCCGATACTGCCGACCCGCGCCGGCTTTCAAATCGTGGCTTCGTCCGACGCCGAGGCGTTCGGGGTCGTGGACGCGATTGCTGAGAAGGTGCTGAGCTTGGAGCTCGTGCCGCTCGTCGCCGAGGAGCTCCAGCAGCAGGTGCCTCGTGGCAAGATGATCGTCGAGCCTGAGTTCGAGGATTACGCCATGCAAGGCAAGATGTCGGCGACCTGTCCGCCGCCCGTCAGCCCGCATATAACCGCGCGCATAGCCCGCAACGCTCACCGCGTTCATTGAGCACGTCGCAACCAAAAGGGGCGGTCATTCCAGACCGCCTTTTTTGCAATTAATGGCCAACGTAGGAAGGACATTAATGACCACCATATCCGCCACCAGTATCGCCTCTTCGGTCGGCAAGTTGACCGGCGACCGCGTCGACACCTTGTTGCTGCGCTATCCGCGTTGGATACACGCCGAGGGCCGCACGCACCGCCTCATGAGCCTTGGCGAGGATTTCGAGATTTCCGTCCCGACGCCGAGCTTGATGGAAGACCCGAACCTGTCGCGCAACGCCAGCTCGTCCCGGGCGATCCCCGTGTCCCGGCTCATTCAGGACGTGCTCGACGATCCGGCCGTCCCGCTGTTTTGGGGCAAGAACCAGAAGGGGATGCAGGCCGGCGAGGAGCTATCTGGCAACGCCCTGAGCATGGCCAAGCTGCATTGGAACGACGCGATGCGCCATGCGATTGACCACGCGCAGGCTCTCCATGAAGACGGTGCACACAAGCAGCTCGTCAACCGCCTGCTGGAGCCGTTCTCTCATATTACAGTCGTGTGCACGTCCACGAACTGGTCGAACTTCCTTCACCTTCGCGACCACGCGGACGCCGAGCCCCATATCCGCATCCTCGCGCAGGAAGTCAGGAAGGCGCTGGAAGGCGCTACGCCGCAGGTGCTCTACCCCGGCGACTGGCATTTGCCGTTCGTGAACGTGACCGACGAGCATGGTGTTGAGCCCTTGGCGCTCAGCGGTGGTGAAGCCTTGCAGAACGCTATCAAGCTCTCGGTCGCCCGTTGCGCCTCGACCAGCTATAAGACCGTCGACGGCTTCGACATGACGATCGAGCGCGCCGTGGAGCTGCATGACAAGCTGGTCGCTCAAGACCCGTTGCACGCCAGCCCTTGCGAGCATCAATGCTCCCCGGACCAGCTCGATTGCACCACTGGTCAATACGAGCACCCCGAGAAACACGGGAACCTGCGAGGTTTTGTCCAATACAGGAAGACCTTGTCCGGTGAGCGTCGTTAGGTTATAACGTCGCGATGCAGTTAATTGCACGGCGCGCAAGGAGGCCCAAGTGACCAGCCCGATCTTCAAATTTGGCGGCAAAGTCTATAACGACCTGACCGAGTTCGGTCCTTATACGCAGATGCCCTACGCGAAGTTCTCGGCGCTCGCCACGGACGGCTCGACCTTCGACATCCCGCGCGCCGTGTTCGCCGACGCGGCCGGCACCGCCACCGTCGTCGACGCCTACGGCAACACGCTGACCGGTTTCCCGCTCAACAAGGGCGAGAACCGGATTTGCATTTCGGCCATCTCGTCCCTGAGCGGCACCACGAAGGTGTGGGGGGCGTTCTAAGCCACGCCCGCGCTAAGGAGTATCTCGCATGAGGGTCGAATACAGCCAGAGCGCCGCGAACACTGACGCCTTCGCCTTGATCGCGGAGGGTTGGAACGATCTGGTCCAAGAAGGGCACACGCCCGACCAAGACGCGATCTCTCCGGTCGGCCCCGGAGACGAAGTTCTCTACGCTATCAGCAAGGACGGCGACATTGTGGGCGTGCTGACCTTCAAGGTCGGCGAGCGGCCCCGCGTCGCGCGCATCACCCTCGCCTACGTCGAGCCATCCAGCCGCAGGCGCGGCGTCTTCAAGGACCTCGCGTCCGAATTGCGCCGGCTCTGCAAGGAGCGAGGGCTCGCGCGCATTGACTGCTTCATCTCCCCTCAGAACGACCTCGCTCAATACGCGGCGAAGGAGCTCGGCGGCTACCCGCAGGCCGTCGTGGTCTCGGTTCCCGTCTGAGCCTTGGAGCCCTGTGATGGCGCAACCGAATTTTTGGGGGGGTCTGATCTCGCAGTTGCGCGAGGAGCAGAAAATCTCCCAAAGGACGCTCGCGGCGCGGGCTAAGGTTCACCGGGCCACGCTGCGCCGGATCGAGGACGGCTCGACGTCCAGCGACATTGACACGATGGAGCGGCTCCTCAACTACCTCGGCTATGAGCTGGAAGCCCTTGAGCGCACGTCGATGTCCGACCGGTTGCGTCTGCAAAGCCAGCTCGAAGAGAACGCCGCGCGCCGCGCCGCGCTCGACGCAAAACGCTTGTTGACCATGGATTTCGGTTTGCTGTCTCGGACCTGAGTGCTAGAGTGCAGTTAGTTGCACGTAAACCAAGGAGGGTCGCACGTGAACCGGGCTCAGAAAAGCGCAACGAGGATATTTCGAACTGGACCCCGAGACGCGGGTCGACAGAATGGCGACGGCACAACACAAGGGAGGCCGCCCATGACGATGGAAGATTTTCTCCGCGAGGTCCTCGCGATAGCGAACGAGAAATTCCCTGAGCATCGCGTTTTGCTGCTTGGCTCCACGGACCTCGACAACGGCAGGCAAGCCGAGGCCACGATCATGACGAACATGGAGCAGGACGAGGTCGACCTGATGTTCGCCACCTTCCGCCGTGATGGCGTAGAGCTCGAAGACGACGTCGAGGTCGAACACTTGAGGTCGCACTAATGGCCATCAAGATCATCTCGTTCGGCTTCAAATACGGCAAGGCCCCTCCCGATGCCAAGGTCTTCGATTGCCGCCCTCTCGACAATCCGCACCACGTCACCGCGTTGCGCGACCTGACCGGCCTTCATGAGGACGTGGCGGCGTTCGTGCTTAGCGACCGCGCCGCGAAGGACCTAGCCAGTAGGGCCGTTGTCGACGCACAGGATGGCGACACGCTTGCTTTCGGTTGCGTCGGCGGTCGACACCGTTCCGTTGTTCTCGCCGAGAAGGTCGCCACCACCTTGGCCGCCTTCGATTACGAGGTCGAGGTCGAGCACACCGCTATGAAACACTAGCATATCTAAGGAGGGACGAATGGCGCAGTTGTCCGCGCAAAGCATAAGCAAGCTATGCAAGCCCACGAAATGGTTCGGGTTGCGCGAGCAGCAGCCGATGATCGTGCCATTCGTGCCCGAGAAGGTCGTCACGCGCGGCAAGAGCTTCGGCCTGTCCGCCGCGTCCTATGACGTGCGGATCGCTCACGACTTGACGCTCGGCGTCAATCCCGGCGTCATCGTCGAGAAGCACGTGCGCCGATACGGCCTAAGCGCCTCGAAGGAGCACTATCTCCAGCAGGCGCTCGCCGCCAACGAGCCTTATCACGCGCTGGCGCATACGATCGAAGACTTTTACATGCCCGACAATGTCGTCGGTTACGTTTGCGACAAGAGTAGCTACGCCCGCGTGTTCGTGACGGCGTTCAACACGCTGTTCGACCCGGGCTTCAAGGGCAACGCCACACTCGAACTCGTGAACCTCGGGTATGAGCCTGTCGAGATCATGGCCGGCGACCCGATTTGCCAGTTCACGTTCCACTGGCTCGATAAAACGACCGACCGCCCCTATGCTGGAAAATACCAGCACCAGAAGAAGGTGGCGACGCCGGCTCGTTTCGAGCGCGAAGACGGGTCTTGGACTTAACCAATACTTGCAGTTAATTGCGCGGACGGGCTAGACGACTTGGCCTGCCCGTGCGAGGATTACGGTAGAAGCTCAAGGAGGGGCGCGTGGTGAAAGTCTATACGGTCGGTCATTCCAATCATGGCCCGGAAAAGTTCGTCGGCCTACTCAAGCAGCATGGGATCACGATGTTGATCGACGTGCGCTCCAAGCCCCATTCGCGGATGCCGTGGTTTCAGCGCGACCGCCTCCTCAAGCTGATGGAGGAAAGCGAGATCGGCTACAAATATGGCGGTATGGTGCTCGGCGGTATGTGCGGCCATCTCGTCGGCTCCCCGCTGTTCATCTCCAAGATGGAGACTGTGCTGGAGCTGGCGGCCGGGCAAGGCGTGGCGCTCATGTGCGCCGAGGGCAAGCCGAACGAGTGTCACCGCGCCGGCAAGTTGACCGCGTTCCTTCACCGCAACCATCCGAAAGTCGAGACACGGCACATTCTGACCTCTGGCGAGACGATTTCCGCCAAGGAGTTCGAACCCAAGGTCAACGTCAACGTGCGCTGGAAGGAATATGCGCCGAATTGGACGCCCGACCTGCTTGCGACGCTTGACAAGAAGTGAAGTTAATGGCACACGGAGACAACGCGGGTGCCGCAGCGGCGCGGCTTTCCCTTTCCCGGGGAAATGGTGGTTTCGATGCTCACCACCCGCTCCAAACCTTCCTCGACAATTTGCCGAACTCGCGTTACGCCATGCCGAATTGCGGCGCGGCGGCTTTCGCTTTTTCGCCCTTGAACGCCCTTCCCAAGATCGCCCTCGGCAAGTGGGAGGTCTTGGCGGATGACGGCGTTATGATCCTAAAGTCGAAGGACGGCGTGCATCGCGTCATGCCGACAGGCACGCGCGAGCAGTATTATCACGCGCTATGCTCCATGCTGGCGCACGGCGAGGCGCTGGCGCTCGTCCCCGAGTGGGCCGCGACCGTCTTCAAGCGCCATTACACGGTCAAGAAGCAACACGAGGAGTATATCTTCTCGACCGACGACGTCTTGACCCTGCCGGGCGCGCGTCTTCGCCAGCTGCGCGGCAATGTGAACAAGGCGAGCAAGCTCTGTTCAGTCGAGTTCTATACGGGCGACGGCGGCGACGCCGAGTATCTGGCACTGAACGCCAAGTGGTATCGGCAGAACGCCGGCCTCAAGTTCAGGACATACGACAAGACGTCGATCGACTGGTTGCTCAATAATTGGCGCGCGATCAAGGACACGGTTCCCGACGCGGCGCTGTTCGGCGTTCGCGAGCGCGCGACTATGCAATTAATTTCACTTAATCTCGGTTGTGTGTTATCGACCGGAACGTGGACGGCCTACACGCAACGCTTCGACCGCGAGGCGAAGGTGAAGGCGGCGAACACCCTCGGCAAGCTGTCGCTGGCCACGGTGTTTTCCGGTTTGCCCGAGGAGAACAACGGGACGGCCGACACGAAGACCATTCGCGAGAACAAGGAGAGGCTCGCGATCCGCAGGCAACCCTTTTTCACGGTGACGAAGTGAGTTCATTCGATCTGATCGGCAAAGGCTTGCTCCCGTTCATGGGCGGGATGCGGCGCTTCATCCCGTTCCTGTTCAACGCCGCGCGCGAGGTCGTTCCCGAGGCCGAATGGCACAAGTGGAGCTACCTCGACATGACCTGTGGAAGCTGCGCCGGCTCGGCCGCGTTCGGCTTCTACGGCATGAGCGTCACCGCGAACGATCTCGCCATGCGCTCCTATATCCCGGCCAAGGTCATCTTCGGCAAGGCGCGCTCCCGGCCCGCCGTGTTTCGCAAGATCATCATGGCGGCGCAATGCGCGGACCTCGTGCCCGAGGGCAAGAAGCCGGGGTTTCAGTTGATCCCCAAGCACTTGCACCCGCTCGCCTGCAACATGTTCGACGCCCTCTATTACGCCAGCGAGCGCGGCGACGTGTCTGAGGCCGAGGCGGATTATTACCGCTACATGGCCATTCGATGGGTCTTGTTGAACAAGAACTATATGTATTTCCTCAAGGTTCCGACGTTCGACCTGAGGCAGCTGCGTGTCCAAGGCAAGCCTTGGGAGAAGGTCGTCGACGTGATCACGAACCCGCTCCCGGCCTTGACGAAGGTCGCGCGCGACGTCGATCACCTGATCCACGCCGAGCAGTCCGCCCGTCACCAACGCGAGCCGCTCATCATGCGCGGCGATTGCCGGCAGAACATCAAGAACGTGCAATGGGACCGGCCGAGCTTCGTCGGCTTGAACCCGCCGACCATTGGCAACAGCACGTTCATGCAGTCGAACCGCGTCCTCGACACGCTGCTGTTCAACGAGCCTCAGCCGCAGGACGACGACATGATGCCCGGCGACCTCTGGCGCTCATTGATCCTCGACACGACGGAGCACGTGCCGCCCGGCCATTACGTGTTCAGCTTCGTCGGCGACGGCGCGCTGACGTGGGAGGAAGGTTGCGAGCAGGTCTTCGCCAAGGTCGGCCCGATCATCAAGGAATGGTCGTTCCCGTGGCATGGCAACGCGGACAAGAAGGCGGGCCTCGTCCTGCTACGGAGGGCCTGATGCTGGCTAAGCGCCGTCTCGACAAGATCAGCGACCAGAACCGTTGGCTGCGCGAACTGTGCGGCTTCGAGGAGCAAGCCCTCGCGATGGTTCGCCCGGTCGATCTCGCGACCATGGAGCCCGAGATCATCGAGTGCCGTAAGGGCGACGCCAACGTCATGTTCAATTACTGGCGAGCGGTGTTGTCGTCGGAGCCTCAGGGTAAGAGCTATTCGTGGTATGGCCGCTCGGCGTCGTTCTTGGTTCGCGACAGGGTGAGCGGGGGCTTCCTCGGCGTGTTCGCTATCTCTGACCCGCCGAACACGCTCAAGCCGATGCTGCGGCATTTCAAATGGGACGAGAATGAGGAAGCGCGCCTTGCGCGCCAGCATCAGGCGCTGATGCTGCGCCGCTGCTTGCCGATTTACGAGTTCGGGCAGATGACCGGTGGCAAGCTGTTGGCGCTCGCGGCGACCAGCCAAGAAGTGCTGCGCCTCTTCGAACTCAGGTATTCGTTCCAGTTCGTCTATTTTCTGATCCGCACGTTGCACGGAAAGTCGAGCCAATACAACCGGCTCCAGCAGCGCGGCATCGAGCTGATCGAGGTCGATGCCGAGAACAAGGGCTTCTACGGCATGGAGCTGCGCAAGAAGGCGCTGGCCTACATGCGCGAGGGCACGCCCTACGGCAAGACCGCCATGCATAAGCTCGGCGATCAGGTCGACTATTGGAAGGACCGTTGGCTCAATGCTCGCGTGCAGAGCACCGGCAACCCGTCCCTGATCACCCCCGACCCCGAACGCTATCGCTTGTCGAACCAGCTCGACAGCAAGCGCATGACCCCGGCCGCGATCGAGGCCGCAGAACTGGAGAAGAAGAATGGCGATGACGGCGCAGTTGAGTAAGGCGGAAGTTCACGACCCGGACGCGATCGACTTCCGCATGGTGTCGATCGACGAACTGACGCCGTTCGCTGGAAACCCGAATGACATGGAGGCCGAGTTCTTCGAGGCCATCGTGTCGCAGGTCAAGGACGAGGGCATGAACCAGCCCATCCTCGTGCGGCCCGATCCGGTCGCCGAGGGGCGCTTCGTGATCGTCGACGGCGAACACCGCTGGAAGGCGGCGAAGATCGCCGGCCGCAAGAACATCGCCATCATCGTCGTGCCGTTCGACGAGAAGACCGCCAAGGTGCGGACCCTGTCGATGAACAACTTACGGGGCCAGAACATCCCGATCAAGTTGGCCCGCTTGCTGGTCGACCTTCACAAGGAGTTCTCGCCCGCCGACGTTCGCAAGATGACCGGTATCGGCGAGGAGGATCAGACCTCGGTGCTCGAACTGCTCAAGGTTCCCGACTTCAAGCCGAGCGATGGCGTCAAGCTGTCGGCGGCGGACGTGGAGCGCCCGATCACCGTCACCATCGGTCTGTTGCCAGACGAGCACGGCCCCTACACGCACGCGATCAAGAAGGCGATGAAGCTGATGGGCGACGACGTGGTCGCGCTGGTCGGTCATGAGGTCGCCGATTACGATCAGGCGATGAAGGCTTCGATGGGCGTCGCCGGGGCCAAGCTCCGCAACGTGGCGCTCGCCATCATCTGCGAGACCTTCAATCACCTGCCCAAGGACCAGCTCCTCGCCGCCGCGCAGGCCGCGCACAAGAAGATTTACGACAAGCTCGCGCAGGACGCCGAGCACAAGGAGGCCAAGAAGCAGGCCGCCGACAAGGCGCACTAAGGAGGCAGCGGGGATGGCGAGGATCACGATCAGGAAGAAGACCGTCGGCAAGAACGAGCTCAAGAAGCTCGGCACCAAGGCCGATGCGGCGCTGCTTCCCCCCAAGATCACCATCCCCGACGACCCGACATTCGTTCGCGAGGGCGATGACAAGGAGCTGCACGACGAGCAGCAGGTGCTTCGCGTCGAAATTCTGATGACGAAGGGCATCCGCAATCGCCGGCAGCTCACCACCTTGCTGAACATCAAGGACCTCAAGACAACCGACCGTTACATCGCCCGCGTGCACGCTCGTTGGGAGATGAACGGGACGCAGCAGGATCACGCCCGCAGTCGCGGCGAAGGCCTCAACCGTCTGGACTTGATCGAAAGCGAATTGTGGTCCAAATTGCAGAACCAAGGAGATGATCGCATCTCGGTGTCCATCCTGAACACGATCTTGCAGGTTCAGAGACAGCGAAGCGAGATGCTTGGACTGACGCCCAAGGTCATCGAGCGCATCGGGAGCATTGAAGCCGAAGGTGCGACTTTCACGCGGCAGGCTATAGCCCACGACCGTTTGACGATGCTCGCTCAGCGCATGATGTCGCTGATCGAGGACCGCGCGAAGACCATTGATCAGGTGCCTAATGAAAACCGGACGTCCGACATACAGCCGAGTGACGGATAAGGACCTCGACTTCATCGCTCAGCAGTTGCTGGAAGAGTTCGCCGACGACTATCCCGAGGACCTCGACATGGTCTTGTCGTGGATCAAGGAGGCCGCGACCGGCCGCGACGCCATCATGCGTCTCGCCAAATTCAAATATCCGCCTGTCGGGCCGCGCGAGTTCATCGAGAGCAAGGCTTACATGGACAAGGTCGGCGTGCTTTGGCCAAGGGTGATGGACGAGTTCGAGGAGATGAACTCGGGCAAATATACGGAGAGTGTGCTGACGGGCGGCATCGGCGTCGCCAAGACGACCATCGCCCTCTACAGCCAAGCCTATCAGCTCTACCAGCTGTCGTGCCTGCGCAACCCGCACGAGGAGTTCGACCTCGACCCCTCGTCCGAGATCGTCGTCATTTTCCAGTCGCTCAACGAGAAGCTGGCCAAGGACGTGGACTATGCGCGCTTCCGCGACATGCTCGCCAACGCGCCCTATTTCCGCCGCCAGTTCCCGTTCGACCGGTCGCGCGAGAGCGAGATGCGCTTTCCGAACCGGATCGTCGTCAAGCCGGTGTCGGGCCAAGACACTGGCGCGATCGGCCAGAACGTGATTGGCGGCATCATCGACGAAATCAACTTCATGGCCGTCGTCGAGAACTCGAAGGTCAACAAGGACGGCGCGACATACGACCAAGCGGTCCAGAATTACAACTCGATCGCCCGCCGCCGCGAGAGCCGCTTTATGCAGAAGGGGACGCTCCCGGGGATGTTGTGCCTCGTCTCGTCTCGCAACGACCCCGGTCAGTTCACGGACGTCAAGGAGATCGAGGCGCGCACGAACCCGCGCATCTTCGTCTATGCCAAGCGCCTGTGGGACATTCGGCCCGAGCGGTTCACGGGCGACAAGTTCCGCGTCTTCATCGGCGACGAGACCCGCAAGCCGCGCATCCTGCTCGACGAAGAGGTCGCCTCGACCGAGGACCAGCCGCTCGTGATGGCGATCCCGACCGAGTATAAGGCTTCGTTCGAGAACGACATGCTGCGCTCGCTGCGCGACGTGGCCGGCGTCTCGACGCAGGCGCTACACCCCTTCATGTTGAACACGGACGCGGTCGCGAAGTGTTTCGGCGTCGTGCAATCAATTGCATCTCGTGACGACGTGGACTTCGCCGACACCAAGCTGCAAATCCTTCCCGACCGGATCGTCAACCCGGACGAGCCGCGCTTCGCCCATATCGACTTGTCGATCAGCAAGGACAGCTGCGGCGTCAGCATCGGCCACATTTCGCACTTCGAGCACGTCAATCGCGGCGACCACGTGGAGCCGCTCCCGGTCATTCGTTTCGACATGCTGCTTGAGGTCCGCCCGCCGCGCGGCGGCGAGATCATTTTCGACAAGATCAGGCGCTTGCTATATGTGTTGCGCGACGACCTCAAACTGCCGCTCAAATACGTTTCGTTCGACCAGTTCCAGTCCAAGGACAGTATGCAAATCCTGCATCAGGCCGGCTTCATGGTCGGCTACCGCTCGATGGACACGGACACGTGGGCATACGACATGACGAAGCAGGCGTTCTATGACGGCCGCATCCTCGCGCCCGAGCACCAGAAGGCGCAGTCGGAGATGGTTCGCCTTGAGATCGACCACAAGAAGCACAAGATCGACCATCCGCCGAACGGCTCGAAGGACGTGGCCGACAGCATGGCCGGCGTCGTCATCGGGCTCACCATGCGCCGCGAGCTATGGGTGCGCCACAAGATACCGCTGAACCGCATCCCCAAGTCGATCGCCGACGCCAAGGCCGAGCGGCCCGCCGTCAAGGACCAGTCCTATATGGACACGATCCGCAAGGCGCGCGGCGTGGTTCCGAAGGAAAGCTACGATGAAGCGGTATGAGTTCGGCAGCTCAACGCTAACGCTGGAGCGGCTCAAGACGCTTTTGCACTACGACCCCGAAACGGGGTTGTGGACTTGGCGCGTGAACAAGGGTCGAGTGAAGGCCGGAAGCATTGCCGGGTGTTCGACGCGCGGGTATTGGGTTTTGCGCGTTGATCAGCACAACTACCTCTCGCATATTCTCGCGTGGTTCTACATGACCGGCGAGTGGCCCGAGCATGAGGTCGATCATCGCGATCTCGACAAAGGCAACAATCATTGGGACAATCTAAGGCCAGCCACGGACGTGCAACAAGAGTGGAACAAACCGCCGTCTAAAGCTCGCCCTAATACGCAGACCGGATTTGTTGGTGTGTATCAAACGAAGGGCACGATCTACGCTCGAATACAGACCAACGGGGAGCGCGAGTATATGGGTCCGTTCTCTACGTTCGAGGAGGCGGCGTTGGCCCGCGAAAAGCGCGCTAGGGAATTGCGTGGGGAGTTCTATCGTGGCACGCTATAGCTTCTCAAGCGACACGAACCAGCGCGTGTTCACGGACGAGCTCGACCGCGCCAAGGTGCCCTACGGCGTCGCCGGCTATGTCGTCACCGTCCACGACGCGACCGATTGGGCCACGCGGACCGCGCAGGACCTCGGCGGCACGGAGCTGCCCGAGCGCGACGACGCTCACTCGACCACGGGCGTCGACCCGTTCCTCGACATTCACGCCACCGCGCACCGCGCCGTCGCGGAGACGCCCTACCTCGACGTGAGCAACCAGATTGACAGCCAGAAGCCGCAGCTCAAGTCTGTGAAGACCAAGCGGCGCAAGACACGGAGCCAGCCATGAACCCGAACGAGATCAAGACCCGTGACGCCGACGTCGTCGAGCGCGCCCTGCCCGCTCATATGCTCGTGCTGATGGCTGAGCAGTGTATGAAGGCCGGCTATGAGTTCCGGTCTGACGTGCTGCATCGCTTGAACATGGCCGCCGCCGCGCCACTGGCCAAGTGCGATCAGCTCAGCATCGCGCGCCTCGCCAAGCGCATCGACGATTGCGCCGTGACCTTGCTGCGCGACCTCTCCCCGGATGATCCGCGCCACGGGCTCTACGCTTGCGCCATGTTCGCGCTGTCGCTCGTCTCGGAAGGCCGGATCGAGGACAAGCAGAACCAAGCCGTGCTCGTCTCGTTGCTGCTGATCGACGACCTCAAGGACGAGAGCAAGGACACGGCTGGCAACGGCGCGGTCTGGAAGTTCGAGGAGCAGCGGCTCGTGGCCGAGGCCAAGAAGCTGATTGGCAAGTCCGTCCTGATGGGGCTCTACCCTACTCGAACGATGCAGTTAATTGCGTCATGACCAATCACACGAAGCCCGAGGCGAGATTTTGGTTGAAGGTCAACATGTCGGGTGGACCCGATGCTTGTTGGCCGTGGTTGGGTTCGTGCAATGACGACGGCTACGGACGTTTTGGTTTCGACGGTCGCGTAGGCAGAGCACATGTGTTCGCGTTCACTCGCGAACATGAGCTTCCCCACGGCATGATCGTCTGCCATTCCTGCGACAACCCGCCTTGCTGCAACCCGGGCCATTTGTTCTCCGGCACGCATCGGGTGAACGCTTTGGATCGGGAGCGCAAGATGCGCCGCATACTCAAACTCACCTTGGATCAAGTCTCGGCAATTGTGTCAGACCCGCGCGCCGCCACGGTTATCGCCGCCGATTATGGCGTGTCGGCCCATCACGTGCGTCGTTTGAAACGTCGTGGCGGCTGGACGAAGACGCTGCAATTAATTGCATCATGAGGCCGATTTGGTCTTGTATTCTTCCGGGTTCCAAGTAGTATGAAGTTGTCACGGAATACATGGAGGTTGAAGTGACCAAACGCATCTATAAATTCTCGGGTTCTACTTGCGAGTGGACTGGTGACGAAAAAGCCGCCAAGACTATCCTCGGCGGCAAGGGCGCTGCGCTCGTGAAGATGGCCAAGGACGGCATGAACGTGCCGCCCGGCTTCACGATCACCACGGAGATTTGCAACGCCTACCGCGCGTCGAACTCCAAGGACGTTTTCATCGCCGGCCTGATGGAAGAAGTCGTCCAGAACATGGAGTGGTTGCGCGAGCAGTTCGGCTTCATGCCGCTGGTCAGCGTTCGCTCGGGTGCGCCGGTTTCCATGCCGGGCATGATGGACACGATCTTGAACGTCGGCCTGACGACTGAAACCGCGCAGGCTTGGGTCGAGCGCATCGGCCATCGCGCCGCGCGCGACAGCGAGCGCCGGTTGATCCAGATGCTCGGTTCGACCGGCTACGGCGTCCCGCATGAGGTCTTCGAGTTCCAGCTCGCCAAGGCCAAGCAGCATTACGGCGCGAAGCAGGACACTGATCTCGATGGGTCGCAGCTGGCGCACGTTTCCGACCTCTATCTCGCCGCCTTCGAGCAGAACAAGGGTCACAAGTTCCCGAGCAATAATTCGCTGGAGCAGCTGCGGGTCGCCATCAAGGCGGTCTTCGATAGCTGGATGAACCCTCGCGCGATCGAATATCGCAAGCTGAACAATATCAGCGAGGACATGGGGACCGCCGTTAACGTGCAGGCGATGGTGTTCGGCAACATGGGCGACGACAGCGGCTCGGGCGTGCTGTTCACGCGCGACCCGTCGACCGGAGCGCAGGGCGTCATGGGCGAATATCTGACCAACGCCCAAGGCGAGGACGTGGTCGCCGGTATTAGGACCCCGTTCGACCTTCACAAGTTCAGCGGTTACGGCTGGTATGCCGAACTGATGCACGTTTGCGAGAAGCTCGAAGCGAGCTACCTCGATATGGTCGACGTCGAGTTCACGGTCCAGCAGGGCAAGCTGTTCATCCTCCAGAGCCGCAGCGGCAAGCGCAGCGCCCGCGCCGCGTTCAAGATCGCCGCCGACCTGTGGCAAGTTGGTGTGATCAAGCACGACGAGGTCTTCAAGCGCCTGACGGTCGAGCAGTTCAAGACCGTCCGTCGCCCGACGATCGACCCTAAGTTTAAGCTGAACGCTGATTGGATCGGCCTCCCGGCTTGCCCGGGCGTCGTGACCGGCAAGCCTGTGTTTTCGTCGGACGATGCAGTTAATTGCAGCGAGCTCTGTATCCTGATCACGCACGAGACCAGCCCGAACGATATTGCCGGGATGGCCAAGGCGGTCGGCATCCTGACGCAGACCGGGGGAGCCACCAGCCATGCGGCGGTCGTCGCCCGCGCGATGGACAAGGCTTGCGTGGTCGGTTGCACCGAGCTCGACATGGATCACTTGAAGAAGCACGCCAAGAAGGTCACGATCGACGGGTCGACCGGCAAGGTGTGGGTCGACGTGGACGTTCCGGTGATCGACAGCTCGGACGCCGAGGAAGTCGCCCTGATCGGTCGGATCGCGCTGGCTCATCTTGAGGTTCCCGAAGCGACCCCGGTCGATCTGGACGTCGGGCACGCACAGGTCATCTTCGCCGCCCATTGGTGGGGCAGCACGGACGCGCTGGACGCCGTGTTGCACGGCATCAAGGGGAATTACGGCAGCAGTTACATCAAGCTGGACACCACGGCCCCTTCGCAGTTCGCGCAGGAGAGCGACAAGCTGCTGGCCAACTGCTTCGGCGAGATCGAAGACGAAAAGCCCTTCCTCGCCGCCATCCTGAACAAGGTCAACGAGACGGAAGAGCTTGACGGCCTGACGGTCGGCAGCGGCTACACGGCGTATCCGACCGATTACGCAGTCTTCAAAGTTCTGGCCAAATAGGCTAGAACTGTGCAATCAATTGCAAAGGAGTTGAACCCTATGCCCCTAGTGCTCTCGCTGCGCGTCGGTCAGGACTTCTACGTGGGCGATGAACAGGTCGTCGTCCACAAGGTCCACGATCCTCGCCGGTTCGAGTTGAGGGTCGTGCGCACGGACCGGGTTTTCGGCATCTCGGACAAGGAGGCCGTCGAGATATTCGATGACGTGTTCGTGTCGGCTGGCGACCGCCCGCAGAATGGTCTTGCCCGGGTGGCGATCGACGCCCCGCGAGAGATCGAGATTTTGCGCGGCGAACGCTACCGGGGAGAGGAGAAACCCGAGCCCGTCGACGGCGGCGAGGCGACCGTGAAGTTCGCGAAGGGGAGCCAAATATGGGGTTCAAGGAGTTTCAGGTGAGCGAAGGCGCTGTCGCCCGGGGCCGGGCCATCGGCCTCTACGGCGACACGAGCAAGCGTCTCGCGCGCATGGCGCGGCGGTCCGCCCCCTTCACGGGCGCGGCTGGCAATCGCCGGTTCAACGATTTCGTTTTGACCACGGAAGGTCAGAGCGTGGTTTGGGTCGAACGTCTCGACCCGCAACAGGCTGCATGAGCCATGGAGGGCAAAATGGGACTTGATATTGCTGCTGGACCGAACGGGCATCTGCCGCTCAATTTCGGTTGGCGCGGCGCGTTCAAGAAGGTCAAGATCGCGGGCGGGCCGTATGACTTCTTCCCGCATGAGACGAAGGGCGCTTTCGGTGTCTGCGTCCGCGCCGAGCGCGTCGACCCCTCGAAGGTCGATCTGCACTTGCCGATCGGGGACTTCTCGGTGCCGCGCGACGCCGCCGAGGTTCGCCGCGTCATCGTCGAAACGCTGCGCGTCGCCTTAAAAGGTCACGACGTCTACGTCGGCTGCATGGGCGGCTGGGGCCGCACGGGCTTGTTCCTCGCGTTGCTGGCCAAGGCCGCTGGCGTCAAGGACCCGGTCCGCTACGTGCGCGAACATTACTCTAAGCGCGCGGTCGAAACGAAGGAGCAGCAGCAATACGTCGAGCATTTCGATGTTGGCCCGCTGCCACGCGACATGTTCGTCGCCGCTTGGCGCAATCGCTTCTTCGAGGCGTTCGGACTGCGTTAAGCCTACGGGCCGTCTGTTGCAATTAATTGCGCTGACGGCCTTGTTTTCCCCGGGTTTCGTGGGAGAATGTAGATAGTCGCTGAAAACAGGAGGTTTATGCGATGGCGCTTACGGACCCACAAAACACGTTGGCCTACCACAACTCGCGAGTGCTCACGTCGCACCGCAACATGCGCCACGTGCATTGCGCGAAGGTCGCCGCCGCGCTGCAAGCGTTCCGCGACAAGGACCAGCACAAGGACACGGTTCCCGAGACAGAGGCGCTTTGGTTCTACGGCCTGAACCACGGCATGGCGCTGATCGGCGCGAACCGCGCGCCTCTGGAGCCCCTGAGCGATTGGGAGAACGAGTTCGTCCGTCTCTATCACGAGAAGATGGCCGAGCAGGCCGTGCGGGCGTTCTATTATCTGTTGTGGATTTGCATCCGCGAGAGCCGGCACAATCAATCGCTCGCCAAGGACGCCCCCAAGATGAAAGAGCTGTTCGGCGATGCGGTCACGAACTTCACGGTGTCGATCAAGGGCGGCGAGAGCGGCATCTCGGCCGCCTTCGTGACGAACCCGCCAAACGCGACCATCGGCACCTATGTCGACTGCTTGAAATGGCAGTTCTATAATTGCAAATGGAACGGCGGTTACGGCGGCATGAAGTGGGGCATCGTGACCGACTGTCTGTCGCGCTTCGTCGACGGCGAGTTCACGGCCGAAATGATGCTCGATACCATCTGGACGCTGAGCCACAATAACGGCCCGATCTTCAACAAGGGCGAATTTTTTGGGCATTATTCACCCAATCTTATCCGTATCTTAGACGTGCAGCGGTCGGGGCAAATCCCCGAGGCGGTGCTTTGCGACGTCAAGGTCGCCGCCTACGCCCCGTCGATGCTGGTCAACAGGACGGGCGAGTTGCGCAAGCAGTTCCCCGGCAAGCTCGGAGCCTATGTCGATTGGGAGACGGTCGAGGCGCTCGGTTCCGTCCACAAGTATCCGAACGAGAAGAAGCACCAGTTCGATAAGCACGGCATGTCCGAGAAGGCCAAGGAGGCGCAGGTCAAGGCTGAGGCGCAAGCCAAGGCTCAAGCGGAAGCCGAGGCTAAGGCGGTCGCCGAGCACGCCGAGAACTGGTTCCTCGTCATGCCGGGCGTCGAGATCGAGATCATTCACCGCAAGGCTGCGGCATGAGCGTCCGCAAGCACATTCGTCCCAAAGACATTGTCACGATGGCGAAGCATCTGCTGTCGATCGCGACGCCAGATGGCGAGTGTCTTGTTCTTGACCCGGGGAAGAAAGATCGGCCGTATGTGCAGTTCAAAGGGGTGTGCTGGCCAGCGGCGCGTTTAGTGTTCGCTGCTCTGGTCGAAGACCCGGGTGATGATGACGTGCACCACATTTGCGAGAACAAGCCGTGCATATTTCCAGAGCATTTGGAGCGCAAGACGCGCGCTGACCATCTGGCGGTGCACGATCATTCAGCGTTTCAGCGGGATAAGACGCATTGCCCGCACGGACACGCCTACACGGACGAGAATACGGCAATCTATAACGGCAAACGCATTTGCCGCGAGTGTAATCGAACCAGCGCCCGCGAACGGTGGCGGTTGCGTTGTTGGGGCGTCTAGCCAAGGAGGGCGACATGTCGCGCAAGGGGTTAAATTCGATGGACTTTACGAACCGCAGTTCCGGTCGTCGGGGGGGCAGTCACGTGGACGATTGGAGCGAGTTCGAGAAGAAGGTACGCAAGCTGGCCAATGATCCGGCGATCTCGAAGATTTACGACAACCTTCACGACGACAAGGGCGTCTATTACAACGACGGGTCGTTCGGCGGCGGCTTCGCGCGCTGCTATGAGAGCCACCCGCCGCTCAAGCTGCCCGGGACGGAGTTCGTGATCTATGGCGGCTCGTGCTCCGCGCCGATCGTCAAGGACGCCGACATTTACATCGGCTTCGATAGCACGATGAAGGAGATGAACAAAAAGTTCCATTGGATCAAGGGCGACGAGGTCCGCTTCCTCATTCCCGACATGGGAGTGCCCAAGGACGCCGAGGAATTTCGGCGGATGGTCGAATGGGTGAAGAAGCAGCTGGCGAAGAAGGCCAAGATACATGCCGGCTGCATCGGCGGGCACGGGCGGACCGGAACCTTCCTCGCGGCGCTCGTCAGCCTCTTCGGCGAGCAGGACGCGGTCGAATACGTGCGCAAGAATTACTGCCACAAGGCGGTCGAGAGCGCGACGCAGACCAAGTTCCTGACCGATCAGTTCGGGATCAAGAAGGCCAAGGGGCACAAGAGCGGGTCGACCTCGGTCGTGTCGAAGACCGTCAACTATTCTCCCGCCAAGAGCGCGGGCAAGGATAGGTTCGCGCCGCTCCCGGGACAGGGCGGAATTTGGTAAGTATACGGCGAGGCGCGTGCAATCAATTGCATTTTCTTGTTGTCGGCGAGCGGCCGGGGAGTAGAATGAAGCTGTGTCCACGCTGTCCAAGGAGGGATTTGAAAGTGCTCAAACACGGACATTCAAGACCATCAAAAGGAGGGCCTACGGCCACCTATATATCGTGGAAACGGATGATTGAGCGTTGCTTAAACCCGAAGCACGTCAGCTTTCACAAGTATGGGGCGAAAAGCTCTATGGGGTTCCGAAAACGACGTTGCTGCGGCGTCTGTCTAAAGGCTTGAGCCTTGAACAAGCACTTACGAAAGCCAACCAACAAGGAGGTTGATATGGCTCTGAATTTCAAGTCCTTGAATGGTATGAGCGCCATCAAGAAGATCGGCATCAATCAGTCGGCTTTCGACTGGCTCGCTCAGTCTCAAGTCGTCGTCAAGTTGAAGTCTAACAAGTTCACCTTCTATTTCATCGACGACCACGGCAAGGAAACCTTGAAAGAGGTTCCGGTCACGATCGACGACTTGCAGCAGCTGAACGCTGGCAAGCTCCCGTTGACGAAGAAGATCACGCTCAGCGGCGCGCTCGCCAAGGCCATACAGGACCTGATGATCGCGGCCGGCGAGATGCTCATTGTCGACGAGGGTATGGTAGTCCTTCACGAGGACCCGGGCGACGGGATCGAGAAGACGCCGATCTCGAACGGGGGTTGGGGTCCGACCCTCACTATGGTCGACGCGGGCGCGCTGGCGCATCTGCCGCCGCTTCACGTTATCCCCGCTAAGGGCGTCGAGCAGTCGTCGGCGTGGGGCGTGTTCGACCTCCACGCGATCAAGACCGCCTTCCCGGTCAAGCTGCGCGACGCCGACAAGATGTATCAGCCTGTGCGCGGAACCTCGGTGGGCTCGCGCTATTACATGGTCGGAGCCAACAAGGACATTCGCGTCGCGGCCCGCCTCCAAGGTGGCAGCTTGTCGGTCAGGATCGAGGGGCCGGGCCTCGCCAAGCATCAGAACGCGATCTCGGAGGCCGGCATAACCATCAACGCCGGCAAGGATTACGCCAGCGTTCACTTGAACGTCGGCGGCGACATGGTGCTCGCGAGCAAGACGCTCGGCGCGGTCCTGATGGGCCTCGGCGTCACGCTCGATACGCCCATGCCGAACCTCGCTCTGATCAAGGGAGCTTGAGATGATCAGCGTTGAGGACTTCCTGACTTTGAAGGTTGGCGACCTCCTAGAGGCCGACCCGCTGTTCAATGGCTTGTCGGACGAACCAGTCGTGCTGCGCGTCGCGACTGACGGCGCGGACCGCAAGGATTTCGTCGCGACCTATCTTGGCGTTACCTTGGGTCGTTGGAGTGCAAAGCGTAACGGGGGGAGGCTGTCGTGGACTTTCAAGTGAACAAGTCGGACCTTTACAGCGTCGCGGACATTCTCGGGATGACCGTCGAGCTCGATTACGCGACCGGCAAGCTATCCGGCAAGGCCGAGCGCGCGATGTTCCTTGGCGACCTCTCCCTCCCCTTGAAGCCGAAGATCGCCGGCTCGCTGCTGCTGCCCGAGTGCATTTTCGCCGCCGTCAACGTGCTCGGCAATCTCGCCTTGCTCGTCGTCATCAGTGAAAGCGGGCCGCAAAGGTGCACGGTCCACGTGCTGAACCTCGCCAAGATGGACCAGCTCGACACGTGGCTGGACAAGAAGAAACCGAAGACGCGCGGGGAGGCGCTGGAGCTGCTCGGCAGCGCGGTCGTCAAATCCTATCGCCGCGTCAACACGACCAAATGGGAGCCAATGTGACCTGTGAGCCAAGTTTGCAATTAATGGCATGTTTGACGCACGAGCGACTGTTAGAGCTACTTGATTACGACCCCGCGACCGGGGTGTTTCGCTGGCGCGTCTCGCCGAACAATCGCGTCAAGGTCGGTAGTGTCGCCGGGGCAGTTCGACCCGACGGTTATAGCCAGATCAGGATCGACGGGAAGCGTTACATGCTCTCACGATTGGCCGTCTTCTACGTGGAGGGCAAATGGCCAACCAAATTGGTCGACCACAAGAACCGGACGCGCACGGACGCCCGCTATGCGAACTTGCGGCACGCCACACAACAGCAGAATTGCGCGAACAGGAGTTTGGCAAAAAACAACAGCACCGGCTTGAAGGGCGTGCATTACGACGCATCCCGTGGCCTCTATCGTGTGCGGATAATGCGGAATGGAGTTCGGCGTTCACTTGGGTTCTTCGTTGAAAAGGAAGCGGCAGGCGCGGCTTATAATGATGCCGCCGTCCCGCTGGATGGAGAGTTTACCGCATGTCTCTGATATTCTGGACCGCCGCGAAGCAGGAGCTGATCAACCTCACCTTCGCGCAATCCTTGAAGTCGTTCCGCCCCAACATTCCCAAGCACAGCTTCGCTCCTTGGAGTGAGTTCGCCGTCCCGCCCGAACCGGGCGCGGGCGACGTCGTGCTTGTGGCCGGCAATAAACCACTCGACACGCTCCGCAAGGCCGGCATCGTGCACAAGGGCCGCACGCTCAATTCGCTGCGGGAGACCCCGATCAAGCGCGAGAGCGGCGGACATTACCTCGTGACCTTCGACCCGGCGCTGACGCAGACCGAGTTCGACAAGAAGGCGGTCATGGATTGGGACGTGCGTCTGGCGCACCGTCTCATGACGACGGGCGGGCTCAAGCCCGTGATCGGGAAGTATGAGTGGGTCGGCACCTTTCTACCTATCATCGAGAAGGTCGAGGCCAAGTTTGCAATTAATGGCAAGCCGGTCGACGTCACCATGGATACGGAGACGATGGGTCTCTACCCGTGGTATCCCGAGCGAGACCTTGTCTCGATCTCGTTCACGGTCGAGGCGGGTCACTCCGCCGTCCTGTATTTGCACTCGTCGAAGACGCCGGTCCCCATCCCTAACAGCGGGCCGTCGCTGTTCGAGCAGATCAACTGGCTCCTAACCTCGCCCAAGGTCAAATTGCGCGGCGCGAACCTCAAATTCGACCTCGTATGGATCGAGACGAAGTGGGGCATCCACTGCACGAACTTCAAGTTCGACACGCTGCTGGTCGGCTCCATCCTAGACGAGAACCGTTCGAACAGCCTCAACTTGCACGCCAAGGTCTATACGTCCATGGGCGGCTATGACGACGACCTGAACAGCAAATACGACAAGGGCAAGATGGAGGACATCCCGCTCGATGATCTCTTGCCTTACGCGGGCGGCGACACTGACGCCTGCCATCAGGTGGCGGACACTTTGCGGGACGAGCTGACCGAGGATCATCAGCTGACCCGCTTCTACGTCAAGATTTTGCACCCTGCCGCCCGGGCCTTCGAGAAGATCGAGCGCAACGGCATCGTCGTCGACGTGGAGAAGATGCACGCGCTGCGCGAGGAGCTGCGCGGCGTCATCAAGGCCAGCACGGACCGGCAGCTGTCGCTGCTCCCGACCATGATGCGGACGAAATACCGCGAGCGGATCGAGGAGCAGATCGCGCAAGGCAAGAACCCGATGCTGCCCTCGATCGTGAAGGAATACTTCTTCTCGCCGCGCGGGCTGAACCTGACGCCGAAGGAGGTCACGGAGAAGACCAAGGAGCCATCGCTGGCCAAGGCGCACTTGCGCCAGTTCGCCGACAACCCGGACGCCAAGGCGATGGTCGCGGCTATGACCGAGGGCGACAGCGCGTCCAAGACCCTCTCGACCTTTGTCGACGGCTTCTTGAAGCACCTTCGGCCCGACGGCCGGTTCCATCCGACCTTCATGCTCTACAAGGGCGATTTCAACGACGAGGCCGATAATGAGAGCGGCACGAACACCGGCCGCTTGTCGGCCAAGGACGTGGCGATCCAGTGCATGGTAGGCGAGACGGTGGTCACGACATCTGTCGGACCTGTTCGTCTCGATGCAATAGTTGAAGTTGGTGGCCACGGATATAAAGTTCTGACGCACACGGGCGCGTGGCGTAACGTCATAGGTGTTTACCGCAACGGTGTTCGGCCGGTTTTTAGAGTTCGAACAGTGTCTGGCGTAGAAGTAATCTGCACAGGCAACCATCCGATACTGACGCGACGTGGTTGGGTTAGGACGGACCTACTGGAGATCGGGGATGCCTGCTTTGTTTGGAAACCAGAACGCAAAGAAACACGGGCACTCAGCGGGAGGCTCAGTGAGCCGAGAGTATCATTCTTGGACCGCGATGAAGAACAGATGTTCCTCTACGGGGAGCAAGGACTATGCCCGCTACGGCGCGAATGGAATCAACTACGATCCAACGTGGGAGAAGTTCGAGACGTTTTTGAAAGACATGGGGCCTCGCCCTCCGGGCACGTCATTGGACCGTTCAGACAACACGAAAGGGTATTCGAAGGCGAATTGCCGATGGGCTACGCCAACACAACAACAGTCGAACAGAGCTATCACGAAGTTTATTACGCACAACGGGCATACCAAGACGGAAGCCCAGTGGGCGAAGGATGCGGGCATATCGCGTGGGATGCTGCATTATCGGCTAAGTGTCGGTCTCCCTATGGAAGCAGCATTGGCGTCGGAGAAGAGGCGGACTGGACCGCTTTCGAAGAAGACCACGTCGTCTCCGTAACCTACGCCGGTAGAGAGGAAACTTTCGATCTTACAATCGAGGATTGCCACTCGTTTGTGGCGAACGGTCTTGTCGTACACAACACCCTGCCCAAGAAGACGACTTGGGCCAAGAAGCTGCGCGCGTGCTATCCCGCGCCTAAGGGCAAGGTTTGCTTGTCCGTCGATTACAGCCAAGGCGAGCTCAAGGTCGTGGCCTGCGTCGCGCCCGAGCCGACCATGATCAACGCTTATCTCGAAGGGCTCGACCTCCACGCCGTCACCGGGGCCAAGCTGGCGCAGGTCGACGTTCAGGAGTTCCTGACGTGGAAGGATCATACGGACACGGCCCTCGCCGCGCTGTTCGAGAAGTATCGTGGCAACGCAAAGCCGGCGAACTTCGGCCTTCTCTACGGCATGTCGGCCGAGGGCTTCCAAGCCTACGCATGGGCGGCTTACGGCCTCAAGATCACGCTTGAGGAAGCGACCAAGATGCGCGACGCCTTCTTCAAGCTTTACCCGGGCCTGCTCGACTACCACGACAATCAGCGCGAGATCGTCAGGGTCAGCCAGATGGTGCGCTCGCCGCTCGGCCGCATCCGTCATCTACCGATGATCCGCAGTTGGGACCGGTTCGTAAAATCCAAGGCCGAACGGCAAGCGATCAATTCGCCGATCCAGTCCTGCTTGAACGACATGATGTTGTGGGCCGTGGCGCTGATCGACGACGCCTATCCGAACGGCGAAATCGAAATGGTGGCGACGATCCACGACGCCTTGATCGCCTACGTCCCCGAGCAGGATCATCAGTTGTGGGCGGCGCGCATCGTCGAGATCATGGCGAACCTACCGTTGCATGAGATGGGCTGGATACCGCCGTTGCAGTTCACGGCCGACGCCGAGGCCGGGCCTGACCTCGCACATATGAAAAAGTTGAGTTTCGCGGCATAGTGTGCAATTGATTGCACCGCCCGGATTATGTTGCGGCGGATGCAGGAGCAGACATGGCGGCCGAAGACAAGCAGACCGCGCAGGTCTATAAATTCACGGCTTTGAACAAGGCGGACAACACCCCGGGGCGGCTCCTAAAGGACCTCGGCCCGGGCGGCTACAATCCCGAGGGCAACGCCGTCCAGCCAAACGCCTTCGAGCCGGAAGACGAGTATCAGCAGCTCTACGTCGGCGCGACCCGCGACCAAGGCATCGTCCAGCCGCCCTATGTGCTGCGGACCCTCGACCGCCTGAGCCAAGAGAACAACACCCTCGGCCCCTGCATTGAGGCCATGGTCACGAACATCGACGGCACCGGCTACAGCTTCGAGGCTGACGACGAGGAGGCCGACGACAAGGACGACGACACCAAAATCGACGCCCTGACCGAGTTCTTCGCCCAGCCTTGGCCGGGCATGTCCTTCACGACCATTCGCAAGAAGCTGCGCCGCGATTTGCACCGGACCGGCAACGCCTACATCGAAATCCTCCGCAACCCGCAGGACGAGATCGTTTTCTTCCGTTGGGTTGACGCCAAGATGATGCGCATGTTGCGCCTCGACGACGCCGTGCCCGTCGACCAGACCGTCATTCGCGGCGGCAAGCCTGTCACCATCAAGACCATGACCCGCGAGCGGCGTTACTGCCAGCTCGTGAACGGTGTCAGCTTGATGTATTTCAAGGAGTTCGGCTCCAAGCGCGATCTCCATAAGAAGACGGCCGTTTGGGCTCCGCAGGGCCAGCGCCTGCCGGCGAACATGCGCGGCACGGAGATCATGCACTTCATCACCCTGCCCGACAGCCACACGCCTTACGGCATCCCGTTGTGGGTGAACCAAACCCCCTCGGTGCTCGGCTCGCGCAAGGCCGAGGAGTTCAATCTGGAGTTCTTTGACAACGGCGGCGTCCCGCCCGTGATGATCCTGTTGCAGGGCGGCACGTTGCAGGCCGAGACCCGCAAGGCGATCGAGCAAATGTCGACCGGCGAGGCCAGACGCAATAATCGTATGCGCGTGCTCGAAGTCGAGCCTTCGGGCGGCTCCTTGGAGAACACGCCGCAGGCGCGCGTCACCGTCGAACGCTTCGGCTCCGAACGCCAAGCCGACAGCATGTTCGAGAAATACGACGAGAAGTGCGAGCTTCGCGTCCGCCGTTCCTTCCGCCTGCCGCCGATCTTCGTTGGTCAGGCTGGCGACTATTCGTTCGCGACCGCCTTCGCCAGCTACACGGTGGCCGAAGCGCAGGTGTTCAAGCCCGAGCGCGACGAGTTCGACGAGATGATCTCCGTGCGCTTGCTGCCGTCGATGGGCTTTGACGGCTACAGCCTGCGCTCCAAGCCGCTCGTGATCGAGGACGCGACCCTCAAGCTGCAAGGCATCGAGGTCGCGATGGGCACGAACCAAGTCGAGATGGAGGACGTGATCACGGAAGTGAACGACGTCACCGGCACCCATCTCAAGGTCTCTACCCGTTTGAAGACGCAGCAGGTCGCCGAACAGAACAAGAACCACAACGACTTCATGAGCTCGTCCTCGGGGCCGCAGGGCTCGATCGGCTTGCGCCCGGGCGGAACCCTCGCTGGAGCCATGCAGCAGGGCGCTGTTACCCCGCTCGCCCCCGGCGCGACACAGCAGAAGGCCCCCGGCTCTCCCCCGCCGTCTCCCGGCCCCGGCGACCAGACCGGCAAGCCCGTGAAGTCTCCAGCCGCCCCGCCCGTTTCCGGCACGAACGCCAAATCGACGCCGGTCGGCGCTCCCGCGCGCAAGGCGGAAGGGATGCACGTCGCGCAGCTGGCGCTTGAGACGATGACCGCCATGCGTAAGCGCGACTACCCGGTCCTCGCTGAAAACCTCGAAATCATCGGGCTGCTCGACGAGGCCGCGCGCGGCGCGTTCGATGACGCCGTGGCGCAGCTCAGCTTCGTCGACGCCTCTCTCGACCCGGACGGCCTCAAGGAGCTGGCCGGGTGTGCCCTCGCCGTCATGGCGGGCCATCACCACGACCACTCCCATTAAGGAGGCCCCATGAGCTACTTCACCCGGCTCCAGAAATGGGGGCGCGACCACAGGGGCCAATACGCCAAGCCCGAGGACGCCGCCCCGCCGCCCCATCTCCGCGACAAGAACAAGAGCACGGAGAAGCAGGGGGCAAAGGCCACCAGCAAGCAGAAGGGTAAGGACTGCCCCGGAAACGGGGCTTTCTAATGCCGCTGCCTCAGGCTTTCATCGCGATTGAGAAGACCATGGCCTCGGCGATGCACGTCCAATGGGACGCGCTGGCCAAGGAGATCATGGGCAAGGTCAACGAGCTCGTGGAGAAACGTGATTGGGCCGGCGCGCACGCGCTCGCCGATCAGCTCACCCTCCAAGGCGTCGTGACGGAGGTTCGACCGAAGCTGCATGAGATGGCGGTCGCCGCCATGCTGTTCGGGGCGCATCATGTCGCCGGCTCGGTCAAGGCCACGTCCTTTGCCCAAGGCGATCCGCTGCCCAAGGAGATGCAGACCGCGCTCGACCAGCTTGAGACCATGGTCGAACAGGACGCTGCCGATTACGTGCGCAATCAGTTGCACGCGATGATCACCAAGCTCCAGCAGAAGGACGAGACGACCCATTTCCAGAAGGACGACATCTCCGAAGAGCAGCTCGAAGAGACTGGCGGTCTGATGGAGCCCGATCAGGGGGGCAAGCGCAAGAAGACCAAGAAGGGCGACCTCAAGACGCTCTACGTCCGCCGCGACCTCGTCAACGCACAGGAGCTACACGCTTGGGCGCTGACGCAGGGCTTCAAGACCGTCCTGCCGCAAGAGGACATGCACGTCACCGTTTGCTACAGCAAGGCGCTGGTCGACTGGAACGCCATCGAACCCGCCGAGGGCCGGCTGGACGTGCCCGAGCACGCGGGCGACCGCGAGATCGCCGTGTTCGGCGAGGCCATCGTGCTGACCTTCGACAGCGACGAGCTGCAACGCGATCACGCTGCGTTCCGCGAGGACGGCGCGAGCTTTGACTTCGACGAATACCAGCCACACGTCACGATCAGCTATGGCGAGCTGCCGGATCATCCGGTCGAGCCTTATCGCGGCCCGCTGGTCTTCGGCCCGGAGATTTTTCAAGAGATCAAGCCCGGCTGGGCCGACGATCTTGAAGAGACCGAACTGCGCAAGGCCGAGAAGGCCCTTCACGAGATGCTCAACGACGCCGTGCTGAACGGCGGCAAAGTGGCGATCGACGTCGGCGCGAACCTGACGACCTCGCGGCTGGTCTCGTTCGGCTTCCTCGCCGAGGCGACCAAGAGTGGCGTCGACGAATATCAGATCAACGAAGTCCTCGACACCAAGACCTGCCCGGTTTGCCAATACATGCACGGCAAGACCTTCCGGGTGCAGAACGAATACGGCCGGCTGTTGCAGGCGCTCTCGACCAGCGACCCGCAGGAGCTGAAGACCATCTCGCCGTGGCCCTCGCAGAGCAAGGCCGGGCTGAAAGACCTTTACGACATGGACCCGGGCGAGATGCAGGGCGCGGGCTACGGCTCGCCGCCGTTCCATCCGGGTTGTCGTGGGATGCTCGTGCAGGTTGGCGAGGTCTCCGAGAACGTCCCGCTCGGCGGCCCGCGTGACGAGGAAGACGACGACAAGCTCACGACGCTGACCATCGACGGGCTATCCGACGCGGCCGACGCGGTCGAGGCCGATACAGCGTGGGAAGGTGAACGGGTCGACGAGCTCGACGCCGCGATCGACGAGATCGAGGACGAGGACCTCAAGGATCAGGCCCGCGAGGCGTTCGACGCCGGGGATTACGAGACAACCCTGAGCATCGCCGAGGAAGCCGACGAGCAGGCTGACGCCGACGCCGCCGCCGACGAAGCGATGGACACCGCCAAGGACATATGGTCGCAGGACGAGATCGACGCTCTCGGCTGGGAACGGTTCGACGTGACCGACCCGGACGCTTTCTCGCAGATCGACGACGCCTATGACGACGGCGATTACGACAAGGCCGAGGCGCTCTTGACCAAGTGGAAGAAGGCGAACGGCGTCACCAAGGACGATACGCCCGAGGCCGCCGAGGACAATTACGGCCCCAACGCTGGCAAGAAGAAGCGCAAGGCGCAACAGCGCGCCGACCGGGCGCAGGACTATAACGACATCAAGCCCGACAGCTCGAACGTCGCTTTCGACGCCGGCACTTCCGATGACAGCACCGCGCCGCTAGATCGCAATTAATTGCACGGCTGGTCTAAAGCCTGTTCCACGTTGCGCAGTTAATTGCACAATTCCATTGAGCCCCGGTCAGCCCTGTGTAAATTCCCGGCTCAGGCGAAATGATCAGGGGACCAAATACGTGGCGTCCAATGCCCGGCTTGTTAGGTTGGCGAAGCGCGATAACCGCGCCGTCAACCATGCGCGCAAGGTGGCGGAAACCGCTAACGGCATCCTGATCAAGAAGCTCGACCAAGAAGAGCAGGTCGTTTTCGGGGAAGTCTACGCCCCCGGTTTTCCTGACAGCCAAGGCGACTTCATGTCGGCCGAGGAGATCAAGAAGATGGGCTACGGCTTCATGCGCAAGGGCCTTACGTCGAACATCGACGTTAACCATTCGCAGGACCCTTCCGGCTCCTATGTCGTCGAGAGCTTCATCGCCCGCAAAGACGACCCGACGTTTCTTCCTGACAGCTGGGTTATTGGCGTGAAAATTCCCGACCCCACGACATGGGGGTTGGTCAAGTCCGGGGAGCTGAACGGCTTCTCCCTCGACGGCATCGGAGTTCGAACCGACGCGGTCTTCGAGGTCGAGATGCCAGACTTGCTCAAGGGCGAGACCGACGACGTTCGGGGACACACTCACACCTTCACCGTGAAGTTCGACGCGGATGGCAACTTCCTCGGCGGCTACACGGACCCGGGACCGAACGGGCACGTTCACCAGATTTCGCGTGGGACGGTCACGGAGAAGGCCGACCACCACACGCATCGCTTCTCGTTCGTTGAGGGAGTGCTCAATGCCAACATTTCAAATTAAGGCGACCGAGCTGACCGACACGGACGTGAGTTTCGTTTCGCTGGTGAAGCGGGGCGCGAACCGCATCCCGTTTCGGATCACCAAAGGGGACCAAGATATGATCGACCTCCACAAGATCGGTCGCTCGCTTTTCCGCAAGGCCGACACGGCTCCCGCCGTGGTTGGCGTCGTCGCGCGCAAGGGAGCGGACCTGAAGGCCATTCGCGCGGTGATGAAGGCCGCCGACATTCCCTACGGCAACTTCGTCAAGAAGTCGGACGGCGCGGAAGGCACCGTCATCTACAAGGCGGCCGGCGACCATGAAGGCGTCATGCTGCTGAAGATGAACGATGACTTCGCCCTCGTCGTCAGCAACCTCAAGAAGGCGTTTCAGGGTTACGATTTCGACAGCAAGGACTTCAAGTCCGTGCACGCAACGAACTCGTTCGCCTCCTCGGTTTCGGCGGCGTTCGACAGCCTCCGCAACACCATCGCCAACATCATGGACGGCTCCAAGGACCCGAAGGGCGCGTCCAGCGAGATCGAGAGCGCGATCGACGAGATCAAGGATCACGTCTCGACGCTGGTTTCCGGCCTGCCCGAGAAGGCGATGAAGGCCGACGCCGCGCTCCTGAAGGCTTCCAAGCCGCAGGACGATGGCGACGAGCAGGACGCCGACGATCAGGACGATGACGACAATGACGGCGGCGGAACCGACGACGATCAGGAAACTGGCGACGATCAGGGCGACAACGCCAACGGCGGCAAGAAGACGACCATGAAGTCGTCCGACGGCAAGGAACTCGACGACGAGGGCGACCCCGGCGCAAAGGACCCGCTGATGCCGGCCAAGAAGGACGACGCTGGCAAGAACGGCACGGGCGCGGGCGCTGAAATGGGCAAGGGCACGGAGACCAATCCGCGCGCGACCGCCGACGACGAGCAGAATACCGAAGTCAACGCCAAGCCGGGCGGCAAGACCTCTGGCACGGACACGGGCCTGCCCGCGAAGGCGAAGGCTCCGACCAAGAAGGCCGCTGGCTGCGAGCAGGACGACGACGACAGCTCCAACGGCGCGCAGGGCGACATTCCGGCGAAAGCCAAGGCCAAGACCAAGAAGAGCACGTGGCACGGGCAAGGCGGTAACGACGCCGAGAAGCCCCCCAAGGGCTCGACCACGCGCAACAGCTTCGACGCTGACTGCGATGGCGACGGCGATGACGACACCGTGATGACCGGTGAAAGCGCGGCCGGCGAAGGCGCTGCGGAACCGCCCGCCGACAGTGAAGCGGCCAACGCTCGCGGCACCGCCGACGATCAGCGCGGCTCCAAGAACACCGGCCGCCCGGGCGCGGCGACGCTCGACATGAACGGGGTTCCCGCGAAAGCCAAGGCCCCGACGACGAAAACCGAAGCCGAACGCAACGTCGGCAAGAAGGGCAAGAACCCCGTGCAGGAAGAGGAGGAGAGCATCTCCGGGGCCGGCGCGCAGGAAAAGGACGTCCAGACCTACAAGTCTGACGATCCGGTCATGAAGGCCATCTCGGCGCTCGCCAAGAGCATGGAGAAGGGTTTCGCGACCGTGAACGACAAGGTGGCCAAGATCGACCAGCGCGTCGATGGCGTGGCCTCCATGGCGAAGAAGACCGACGCGGCTCTCAACGGCACCGTGTTCGGCGACGCGGCGAATGATGAACCCGCCCGGACGCAAAAGTCCGATCGCGGCTCGGCCCCGCCGCTCCTCGATACCGCATATGCCCGCAGGACCGCGTAAGCGGACAGCAGCTCAAACTGAAACGGAGACCAAAGAAAATGTCCAGCAACAGCAGCCTCCTCCGCAAGGCCGACATCGCCATCGCGGACCTCCAGTCCAACGGCGGTGAGCTCTCGCCCGAACAGGGCGCGGCGTTCATCCGCAAGCTGATCAAGCAGCCGACGCTGATCCGCGTTTGCCGCGTGATCGAAATGGTCTCGCCCATCCGCAAGATCAACAAAATCGGTTTCGGCTCGCGCATCCTGCGCAAGGCGACCTCGGCGACTGCCCTGCCGCAGAACGCCGCCAACGGCCTGTCGACCGGCCTCGGCGGTCGCGCCAAGCCGACGACCGAACAGATCGAGCTGACCACGTCGGAGCAGATCGCCGAAGTGCGCATCCCCTACGACGTGATGGAAGACAACATCGAGCGCGCCACCACGGCGACCAACGAGCTGCCGAACACCGGTCCGGCTGGCTTGCGTCAGACGATCATTGACTTGATCGCCGAACGCGCCGCGCTCGACATGGAAGAGCTCGCGCTGCTCGCCGACACCAACTACACGAACGGCGCGGACAGCGACGACCAAGCCTACCTGAGCCAGTTCGACGGTTGGCTCAAGAAGGCCAACACCCTCGGCAACGTCTATGACGCTGGCGGCGGCTCGATCTCGAAGAGCATCTTCAAGTATGGCCTGAAAACCATGCCGACGCAGTATCAGCGCAACAAGGCCGCGTTGAACCACTTCGTCTCGGTGAACAACGAGACCGAATATCGCGACACCCTCGCGGACCGTGGCACGGCGCTGGGCGACCAGATGACCCAAGGCACCAGCCCGACCTTCGCCTACGGCTCGCCCGTGGTGCCGGTCGCTCTGATGCCCGAGAGCAACGGCCTCTATACCGATCCGCTCAACCTGATCTTCGGCATCCAGCGTCAGGTCAGCATGGAGTTTGACAAGGACATCAGCGCCCGCGTCTACATTATCGTCCTGACGGCTCGTATCGCCTTCCAGATCGAGGAGACCGAGGCGATCGTCGAATACGAGAACATCGCCACGGTCTAATCCGTGCAATCAATTGCAAACCGAAAGGAGCCGGGGTATCTTGCCTCGGCTTCTTTTTTGAGAGCCTGCTAGGAGAGCACAATGAGCATTACCGCAGAACTGCGTCACCCCGCGCGCTTGAATTGGCGCGGTCGCTACCTGTTCAAAAAGGGCGAGCCCTTGGAGATCGACCGCGAGACGGCGGCCATCCTCGACGAGGACGATCGCTTCAAGGTCAAGGGCTTCACGTCGGAAGCCACGCCGGCCGCGACCAAGGGCAAGGTGAACATCAAGGTCGGCACCGCCAAGGAGCCGAAGGCCGCCGCGCCGGCTGGCGAACAACCCTCCAACGCGGTGACGGTGTAACATGCTGCTCGCCTCGGTCGCCGACGTTCGGAGCCAGCTCGGCTTCGCCAAATGCTGACCCATGAGCGGCTGTTGCAACTTTTGACCTACGATCCCGTCACCGGAGTTTTTCGGTGGCGGTATTCTAGGCGAGGTTGTTCCGCAGGGGCTGTCGCCGGCCGTGTTAAGCCTGACGGTTATCGCCAAATCATGCTTGATAGTCGAGCCTATTACGCTCAGCGTTTGGCGTTATTCTATGTGACGGGAGAATGGCCTGAGCGCGAAGTCGACCATAAAGATGGCTGTAGGGACAATAACGCATGGTCGAATTTGCGTGATGCCACTCGTCGGCAAAATATGTGGAACACGAAGTTAGCCCGTCTTATTCACCCGACCGACGCGCATTGCTGATTTTCTTCGTGACATGATTGCGTACGCAATTCCGCATTGCGTGTTTTTCGCTGGGTCGATCCGCACTTTCGAACGCGTTGGAG
>Ga0182030_10003172_pt1 | contig 35092 bp, 32 predicted proteins | sample 812S3MmetaG_FD_121299 | JGI IMG/M metagenome (GOLD analysis project Ga0182030, IMG submission 121299) | Permafrost microbial communities from Stordalen Mire, Sweden - 812S3M metaG (Illumina Assembly) | ecosystem: Environmental > Terrestrial > Soil > Wetlands > Permafrost | place: Sweden...
AAGATGGGAGGCCGCGTTGAGCGTCGTTCCCGAACCGGAAAAGCAGTCCAGCACGAGATCGCCTTTATTTGAAGAGGCTTCGATGATTCGCGCCAGCAAGCCGGAGTTTTTTTCCGTCGGATACTGCAAAAACGTCCGCACCGACTCCGGCTCCTGGCAGAAAATCGAGCTGTATGTGAAAGCCCACACCGAAGCCGACTTCAGCCATGGCATCTGCCCCCAATGTTACGAGCAACAAATGGCGAAACTGCGGGCCATGAAATCAGCGGGCTGAAATTTTCCGCCGCGCCCGCCGGAAAAGGTTTTGTTGACGCATCAGCGCATCGTTAGGAAAATCCGGCATGGCAACCACTGAATTGAAAATCGAGAAACTCACCATCGGCACCGGCGCAGCCCCGAAAAAAGGCGACACCGTCACCGTTCACTACACCGGCACGTTCACCGACGGCCAGAAGTTCGACAGCTCCGTGGACCGCGACGAGCCGTTCAGCTTCACGCTCGGCGCGGGCGAAGTCATCGCCGGCTGGGACCTCGGCGTGGCCGCCATGAAAATCGGCGACAAGGTGAAGCTGACCATTCCGCCCGAACTCGCCTACGGTCGCGCCGGCTATCCCGGCGCGATTCCGCCGAACGCCACCTTGATTTTTGAAGTGGAACTGCTCGCCATCGGCTGAAACTGCCGGCGGTTAAACCGTTTCAGCTTTTGAACCGATGACCAGCGCAGCGCCAAGAACTTCTCCATCCGGTGAGCCTCGGCTCGCGGTGTGCAGTTGGTCGCTTCAGCCGGCGGATGTGCGCGATCTCGTTGCCAAACTGCGCGGCACCGGCATTGGCCGTGTCCAGCTCGCGCTTGATCCGCTCCGCGAATCGCCGGCGAACTGGAAAGACGCGGCGGAGATTTTTCGCGCGGCGAATGTCACGCTCGTTTCCGGCATGTTTGGCTGCGTGGGTGAAGATTATTCCACTTTGGAATCCATTCGCGCCACGGGCGGACTCGCGCCGGACGCGACGTGGGAACAGAATTTGCAAAACATCCGTGCCGCCGTGAAGCTGGCGGCGGAACTGAAATTAAAACTCGTCACTTTTCACGCCGGCTTTCTGCCCGACGATGAAGCCGATCCGGCATTTGCAAAGATGCTTGGCCGGCTCGCAACCGTGGCGGAGATTTTCGCGAAAGCAAAAATCGGTCTCGCCTTGGAAACCGGACAGGAAGCCGCGCCGGCGCTGGCGACGCTGCTGGGAAAATTGAATCATCCCAATCTCGGCGTGAACTTTGATCCCGCCAACATGATTCTTTACGACAAAGGCGATCCCATCGCCGCGTTGCGCACGCTGGCACCGTGGCTCCGACAGGTTCACATCAAGGACGCGCGGCGCACGAAAATTCCCGGAACGTGGGGCGAGGAAGTCGTCGTCGGCACCGGCGATGTGGATTGGAAGAACTTTTTCGCCACGCTCCAAAAAATAAATTTCATCGGCGACCTCGTCATCGAGCGCGAAGCCGGCGCGCAGCGCGGCGCGGACATTTGCGCGGCGCGCGCGGTCGTGCTGAAATCAGCCGGTTAAAAATCTATGTCAAACCTTCCCTCTTCCGGTCCCGCCAAATCGGTGAATGTCGCCGTCGTCGGCCTCGGTTTCATGGGCGTGACGCATTTGCGCGCGCATCTCGAAAATCCCAAGGCGCGCGTCGTGGCGGTCTGCGATGCCAGCCGGTTGCCGGTGAACGGCGTCCTCGCCGGCGTCGCGGGCAATATCAAAAAGTCCGACGACATCGTGCTTGGCCCGCAGGTGAAAGTTTTTCGCGCGCTCGACGAATTGCTCGCCGCGCCGGAAGTGGAGCTGGTGGATCTTTGCACGCCGACGCCGCTGCATCCGGCGCAGGCGATGGCGGCACTTAAAGCCGGCAAGCATGTGCTCTGCGAAAAACCGCTCGCCCGCACCTCGGCGGGCGCGCGCGAAATCCTGCAGGTGGCGGAAAATTCACCGGGCTTCCTCATGCCCGCGATGTGCATGAGATTCTGGCCAGGCTGGAGCTGGCTCAAGCAGGTGGTGGCGGAACAAACCTACGGCAAGATTCTCGCGGCGCGTTTTCGGCGTATGTCCGCCATGCCCGCGTGGGGCGCGCAAGGCACTTACACCGGCGGCGGCGATCTCGGCGGCGCGCTATTCGACCTGCACATTCACGACACCGATTTCGTGAACTTTCTTTTCGGGCGACCGGAGAAAGTTTATGCCACCGGCGTCACCAGCACCGCCGGCGCGATCCATCACGTCGTCACGCAATATCATTATCCCAACGGCCCGGCGGTTCATGCGGAAGGAAGCTGGCTGCTCGCGAGCGGTTTTAACATGGCCTACACGCTCCTCTGCGAACGCGCCACGCTGGACTTCGATCTCGCGCGCGGCGCGGAGGCGCTGATCGTTTCCGAAGCCGGCCAGCCGCCGCGCGGCGTGAAGCTGGAAATCACCGACGGCTACGCGGGCGAAATCAATTACATCCTCGACTGCGTCGCGAACCGCCGCGCCCCGCGCCTCGTCACGGCGCGCGACGGCGTGACCGCGCTCGAAATCTGCGAGGCCGAGGAAATCTCCCTCCGCACCGGCGCAGTAACCGCACTGTAAAGCGCATATCGTCCGCAGATGGGGCGGGGAGCCGTTGTTTTTCAGCCAAGCGAAGCAGGCCGTGTAAAGATCACCGTTTGCCCGCCGCTCTTGGCGTTTTGCGCAAATTGGCCTGCCATTTTATGAATTGAAGAAATTGGACGGCTCAATTATTCGGCCTACGACCGGCGTTTGTTCCACGGCATTTTTGCAAGCAACAAACCCATTCCGCAAAAGTCGGTGATGCCGGCAAAAATCAAACCCGCGCCAACGAAACCTGACAGCCAGAGGAAATGGAAATTTACAAAACGCGCGAGCAGCACGCCGGCGAGCACCAGGGCACCGGCCGCGATGCGCACCTGCCGCTCAAGACTCATCACTTTCACCGGGCTGCGGGTCACCGGCAGATTTGAATCAATCCACGCGAGCGTGCCGCCCGCGACCACGATGGGCTGCGAAAAACCTGCCTGCGAAAATTTTTCCGCCGCCTTCGTCGCGCGCTGACCACTCCGGCACAGCAGATAAACCGGCTGGTCTTTTTGAAGTGACAGCGAACCCGGGTTCAATTCATCCAGCGGAATACTGCGCGCCTGGGGAACGTGGACTTCCGCAAACTCCACCGGCGTCCGCACGTCAATGACCGTGGTTGCCGGTTGCGTCACGAGAATTTTTTGCAATTCGACCGGCGTGATGGTTTTCATGGCGGCCAGTCTATCACGTCCGCTTCAAGGAACGCAACGCCCGCACCAGCGCGTCCACTTCCTCGCGCGTGTTGTAAAATGCCAGCGACGGGCGCACGCTGCTTTCCAGTCCGAAATGGCGGATGGCCGGCTGTGCGCAGTGATGGCCGGCGCGGACCGCGATGCCGTTTTTGTCGAGGTGCCGCGCGACGCTTTCATTCGGCACGCCGGGAATCACGAACGACAAAACGCTCGCCTTGTTTAAGGCCGTGCCGATGGGACGCAAACCGGGAATGGTCGTCAGCGCCTGCGTGGCATATTCGAGCAGCGCGTGTTCATAAGCGGCAATCGCCGGAATGCCGACCTTGAACAAATAATCAATCGCCGCACCGAGGCCGACCACGCCCGCGATGTCCGGCGTGCCCGCCTCAAATTTTTCCGGCGCATTTTGAAACACCGTTTTCTCAAAGCGCACGTCTTTGATCATGTGGCCGCCGCCTTGCCACGGCGGCATCGCTTCCAGCAACGGCGCTTTGCCGTAAAGCGCGCCGATGCCGGTCGGCGCAAAAATTTTGTGGCCGGAGAAAACATAAAAGTCCGCGTCGAGGGCGGAAACATTGACCGGCAGATGCGGCGTGGATTGCGCGCCGTCAATCAAAACGGGCACGCCGCGCGCGTGGGCCAGCGCAATGATCTGCTCGACCGGATTGATCGTGCCGAGCGAATTGGAAACGTGCGCGACGGAAACAAACTTCGTTTTGTCGCCAAGTAGTTTCACGAACTCTTCCAAAATTAACTCGCCGCGATCATTGATCGGAATGACGCGCACGGTCGCGCCAACTTGCTGCGCGAGCAACTGCCACGGCACGATGTTCGCGTGATGCTCCAGTTCGCTGACGATGATTTCATCGCCCGCGCCGATGTTTTTCCGTCCATAACTTTGCGCGACGAGATTGATGGCCTCCGTCGTGCCGCGAACGAAAATAATTTCCTTGGCATCCGCCGCGCCCAGAAATTTGCGGACTTTTTCGCGGCCCGCTTCAAACAATTCGGTCGAGCGCGCGGCGAGCGTGTGCGCGGCGCGATGGATGTTGGAGTTGTCGCGGCTGTAAAATTGCGAGGTCGCATCAATCACCGCCTGCGGCTTGTGCGTGGTGGCGGCGTTGTCGAGCCAGATGAGCGGTTTGCCGTTGACGAGTTGATGCAACGCCGGGAAATCACGGCGCACGCCTTCGACGTCAAACTTCGGAATCGGCACGGCGCTTTTTGGATACGACTGACACGCGGAGGGTGACTTGCCGGAAACATTGCTGCCGCTCAAAAAATAATATTCCGGCGTGGCGACGGACTCCGCTCCGGGCAACCCCAGCAGCGAATTTCCGCTGGCCGTTTTGGTGTCCGACTTTTTTCCTTTCGGACGATAATCACCGTTGCAGCGCGGCTCGCCAAAAGCGTAGCTTTCGCCGGAATCCGGCGCGTGCGCGCCCGTCGGCGTTTTTTCCGGGGTGGCCGCCGGCGCGGATAATTTCGGCGCGGCGGGCTGCGAACTGGGATGCACCGGCGGCAAAGCCGAATTTTTTTCCGCGCCCGAAAGATCGGGCAAATTGGCAACGCCCTGAATTGCCGACGGCAAAGACGGCGTCGCGGCCGGTCGCTCATTCCGGCTCAAACCAGAAAACGCCTCGGCCACAAGCTTGGCCACCAAGTCGCTGTGCGCCGCTTCGCCCGCAGGCGTTTCAGCGATCGGCACCGCCGCGCTATTTGGCGCTGTAATCATAGTAATTATTCACCACGACATTGTCCAAACGGGCGATGGCGTCGGTGGTCAGCACGCTTGCCGAGAAATAGCGCGTGACGAGATGCGACGCGATGGAATTTTCATTCGTGCCCATGTAGCGCACGGACAGGCCGGGTTCCACTTCGCCGGTGACACCGGTTTTTTGCAAACCGACCACGCCTTGTTCCGCTTCGCCGACGCGCAGGAGCAGGATGCTCGTGGAATGATTTTTTATGTCGAGCTTATTGGTCGGAATCAGCGGCACGCCGCGCCAGGTGATGAACGGTGTTCCAAAAAGGTGAACAGTCGGCGGTGGCACGCCCCGGCGCGTGGCTTCGCGGCCAAACGCAACAATCGCTTTCGGATGCGCGAGGAAAACTGCGGGCTTTTTCCAGACGAGGCCGAGCAACTCATCGAGATCATCCGGCGTCGGCGCACCTTTGCGCGTCTTGATCGTTTGTGAAGAATCCACTTCCTTGAGCAGGCCGAAATCGGGATTGTTGATGAGCTCCCATTCTTCTTTTTCTTTCACGGCTTCGACGGTCAAACGGATTTGCTCGCGGAGCTGGTCAATTTTGTTGCTGTAAAGATCGGTCACGCGCGTGTGCGTGCGGAGCACCGTCTGGATGGTGCTCAAATGATATTCGCGCGGGTCCTGATCGTAATCCACGAAGCTCGTCGGCAATTTCGGCTCGCCGCTTTCCACGGTGAGCAAATCCACCTTGCCTTCGCCAAATTCGTTCGCCGGTCTTCCCTTCGCGGCCTTGGCGACGCGGTTCACGCGATAGACACCGCCGTCCACATCCACCCACGGCAGCAGCTTGTTCAGCCAGCGCGGCGTGATTTCGGTCATCTGCGGGACCGTGACAGTGGCGGTGGCGAGGTTGCGCGCGGCGGCGGCGCTCAGGCTCAAGTTGATTTCAATTTCTTTGCTCATAATTTAGTTTGGTTGTTTTTGGTGAATGGAAAAATTCAATGCGAACTGTGGATGGAAAAAGCGGCGGGAAACTTCATGCGTGAAAACGCTGAAGCAAAACTTGGAACTTCCGGCAACGCCGGAATCTGGACACATCTCGACATGAAAAAACTTTCTCTTTCATGGAAGCTTCCAGTGGTCTGGTAGGCACCGTGAGGTTCGGAACGATTTTAGCGTGGCGTTGACGCCTGCTGTGAGTCAAATCCTAAATCTTGCGGCAACCGCTTGTCAATGCTGTTGCCTGTCAAATGATCCAGTCCAGCGCGGCTTCCTCCTTGCGCGCGGACTTGTCGCGGATGACAAGCTGTTTCTCCTCATAGACCACCAGCGAACCTGGCGGGACGCTGTGCATTAAAAAAACATTCGCGCCAATGGTCGAGTTCGCGCCGATGACGGTTTCGCCGCCGAGAATGGTTGAGTTCGGATAAATCGTCACGTTGTCCTCCACGTCCGGATGGCGCTTGCCGCCTTTGACGATGTGGCCGGTTTCGTCTTTGGCAAAACTGCGTGCGCCGAGCGTCACGCCATGATACAGCTTCACGCGCTTCCCGATTTTGCATGTCTCGCCGATGACCACGCCCGTGCCGTGATCTATGAAAAAATGCGCGCCAATCCGCGCGCCCGGATGAATGTCAATGCCCGTGCGGCTATGCGCCCATTCGGTCATCATGCGCGGAATGATCGGCGCACCCGCCACATATAAAACATGCGCGAGCCGCTGGATGGCGACGGCCTCGATGAACGGATACGACAAAATGATTTCCTCGCTGTAAAGCGCGGCGGGATCGCCTTCGTAGGCGGCCTCGATGTCCGTGCGCAAGAGTTCGCGCACTTCCGAAAGAGAGTGCAAAAACTGTCGGAGAATCGGCGGCGTGCGGCCAGTGGGTTTCTTTGGGTCGCCGATGCGAACGCTTTTGCGCACCCGGTCTTCCAACCGCAACGCGACTTTGGAAAGCCGCTCGCCAGTAAGCTCCGCCAGCGTGCCGTGATGCACCGCATCGTCATCGTGAAATCCCGGGAACAATAGCTGCAGTAAATCGTGGCAAATCTGTCCGACGGCGCGCGTGGACGGCATATTATGCGCATCACGGTTGTTCAATCCGCCAACCGACGCATAAGACGTCAGCAAGTCCGGCACGAATTGGGCGTAAGGCTTTTCCGCCTTCGTCGAAGTTTCAATCGCCGTGCCGGTTGAAGCGTTTGGCGGGGTATTAGTTTTTAAGTGATTCATATTCTCCAATTGTTTTAATCCGTTGCCAACCCCATTTTGACGATGTCGAGCTGGCGGAGGGTGTCCATGACGTTGACCATGACTTGATAATCCACTTCGTCGTCGCCCTTGAGCACGACGCCCAAGTCGGGGTTGTCCGTTTTGAGCTGCTGCAACTTCGTTTTCAACTGCGGCACTGTGACCACTTCGGCGTCGAGCGTGATCTGGCCGGCGGCATTGACCACAATGCGGCTGGGCTTGGGCTTCGGCTGGTTGTCCGCCACCGGCGGCTTGGGTGACGGCAAATTGATTTCCAAATTGTTGACCAGTTGCGGCGTGGTGATGATGAAAATCACCAGCAGCACAAACACCAGGTCCAGCAACGGTGTGATGTTCAGCTCGCTCATCGTGTTGTGAGCGCGTCGCGATGTTTTTTTGAGGCTCATGGCGTCATCACCGGTTCGGTTTCTTCCTGCACGTCAAAGCGGATGGTCACCACCGGCGGAAAATTCGTCGGCGGCCGGCGGTCAATGACCGGCACGACCTTGAAAACATTTTTGACGCTCTGATCCCATTTCGCGTCGCCGGAGCCTTTCAGCCATTGCGTCGGGCTGAGGTTGCCCTGCTTGTCCACGTTGACCTGCACTTCGGCCACATAGGCACTGTCGTCCAGATTGTCCGGCCGGTTCCATTTCGAGCGGAGCGTGTATTCCAAGTAGCCTTTGTAAAGCTGCACCGGGTCGCTCTCCGAATTGACCGCCTTGGCGCCGTCGCTAAATTCCAAGGTCGGTGCGTCCGCCGCCGGCGGCGCCACCAACGGCGGAGCCGCAGTGGGCGCGCTCACGACTTTGGCAGGCTCCACATATTTGGGCGGCTCGTTTTTGGGCGTTTCGATTTTCGGCGGCTCCACTTTCGGCGGTTCGGGTTTTGGTTTTTCCGGTTCGGGCTTTTTTTCCTTCACCATTTCCACCGCGATTTTCTGCACCTTCTTGCCCAGCAACCCTTCCCGCGCCGCGAAGTAAAACATCACGCCAATCAGGATGGCGTGAAACACTGCCGAGATGACGAGGTTCGCCTTCGACGAGTTCTTCGGTTTCTTCGGTTGCGATTGCGGAATCATGTCTTTGTTTCAAACCACGGATAAACACGGATGGACACGGATAAAAAATCCATTCGTGTTAATCGGTGTCCATCCGTGGTTAAATTTTTCATTTGTTGATTTCCGTGGCCAGATCCACTTTCACGATGTTCGCCTGCTGGCAGACGTCCAGCACGGCGCGGATCTGTTTGTATTTCGTCTTGGCGTCACCGCGCACGATCACGTTCAAATCCGGGTCGTCCGTCCGCAGGCTGACGAGATAGCCCAGCAGTTCGTCGAACTTCTTTTCTTCCCGGTCAACGAACAGATTGCCGTCCGCCGGCACCGAAATGTAACGCGCCTTGTGCGGCGGATCTTTCTGGTGCTTGGACGCGACGGGCAGCTTCAAGTCCATGTCCTTCACCGGCGGAATGGTCGTGATGATGAAAATCACCAGCAACACAAACGCCAGGTCCAGCAGCGGCGTGATGTTCAACTCCGTCAGCGACTCGTGCGCCGATTTGGAACATTTCTTCATGCGTCAGATGGCCGGCGTGTTCTCGCCCATTTCGACGCGCGTCAACGCCCACGCAATCTTGTCCTCAATGTCGCGGTTATCCACATAGGCGTGCTCGATCTGGTTGGCATAGCGCGTGGCGAAACCGTCCAGTTCCTGCGTGATATGCCGGATGGTCGTCACCATGAAGTTGTAGCCGAACATCGCCGGAATCGCGACGAGCAGGCCGGTCACGGTGGCCACCAACGCGGCGGCCACGCCGGGAGCCATCGCCGTGAGGCTGGCGGAATTCGACGCGGCAATGCCGGCGAACGTGGACATCACGCCCCAGACCGTGCCGAGCAAACCGATGAACGGCCCGCCCGCCACCGCCGTGGAAAGGACGATCATGCCTTTTTCCAAAGACATCGCCTGCGCCGCCGCCGCCTCTTCCAAAACCACTTTCACCGCCTCGAACGAACTGGGGCTGATGCGGCGGTCGCCTTTCACGGTGACGGGATTTTTTTCCAACTGGTAGGCAAGTTCCTCCGCGCCGCGTTCGTAGAGGCTGTAAGCCGGCGCACCGTCAAATTCCTCGCCGCGTTTCTTGATGTCCAGCGGGTCGCGCGTGCTGCTGTAGGTGGCCATGAATTTTTTCGTCGCCCGCCGCGCGATACTGAGCTGGCGAAATTTCGTGATGATGATGGTCCAACTGAACAGCGACAAAACCAGCAGCACGAGAACGGTGATCTTGCCCTCGGTCGTCGCGTTCTCGATGGCATACACGGCGGCGTTCGCCAGCATGGGATGAATGGTGGTGATCATGAGTTAATAATTTTTAGTTTTCAGTTTTCAGTTCGGCGGTTCCGTTAATTTAATTTTTCTGCGGCAGCAGCACCGTCACGCGGCTCACTTTTTGCGCCAGGGCGATGCCTTTTTTCTTTTTCTTCAATTCCTCGTCGGCATTGGATTCCGCTTTTGAAGTGGTGGTGCTCGCGTTGTCGGCGACTTCGGCGTTATCCTTGGTGACGTTGGATTGCGGCACGCCGATATTGGCACCCGCCGTGTCGCCGCTGGCAGAAACGGAACCGCCGCGCACGGCGGCGTCAATCGCATCGCCGCTCACGCTGACATCGCCGCCGCCAACAATGGTGCCGGAAACCGTGCCGGAAGCGTTGATGTTCACGTTGCCGCCGCTGACGGCGGTGACATCCACGTTGTGCTGCGAGTCAATGTTGACGCTCTGGCTGCCGACGACGACGCCGTTGATGTTGCCGGCGGCGGCGAGCCGGATATTGCTGCCGATGATGCCGGAACCGGTGGCGTTGATGTCCTTGCCCGCGTTGACTTGAACGAAATTATTTTGCGTGTCCGCGCCATCGAATGAGATTTGCAGCACGCCGCCGAGGCTGGCATTGACGCTGCCTTCCGGCGCCTTGATGGTGATGTTGCCAAGCTGGGCGCTGCCGCCAAACAAGGTCGTCGCCAGAATTCCGCTGCCGGGCATGGTCGCTGGAAGGTTGACGAACTGGCCGGTCAACGGATTCAGTTCCAGCGAATTCATGCTCACATAACCGGCGGCACCCGTGCCGGCGTTCACATCGCCGGTCAGCGATTCAATGGTAATGTTGCCGCCGTCATAGGCCGCGATGCGGGAGCTGTCCACATTCACCGCGCCGCTGGCCGTGACGGAAAGGTTGCCGCCGCTGGTCGTGAAAACTCCCTTCGGCGAACTTGGGTCGCCAAACGTGGTCAACTGGCCGCCGACGTCGAGCGTGCCGCCGATATTCAAGCTGATGCCGCCGAGATAACTTTCGTTGGCAATTTTGCTCGAAGTCATTTCGAGATTGCCGACGGTGGTGACGCTGATGTTCGCGCCGTAAAGGGAAATGGCCGTCAGCGCCGCGTTCGGCGGGAGCACGGAGATGCCGCCGGAAATGCCGAGGTCAATGCTGTGGGCGCTGAGGTTGAAGCTGCCCGACCCGGCGATCGCGAGTCCCTGGTCGCCGAGCGTCGCGGTTTGGCTGGCGGCATACAACTGCGAAATGTTGCTCTGCCACGCCGTCAATTGCGCACTCGTGAAAAGGGCGTTGCCATTAATGTCCGTGGGATTAAGCAGCGCGGCTTCCGTCGCCGAATCCATCACGCCGACGAACGAAAGCGTGCCGGTGGTGGCATCATAGCGCAGCACGCCGGCCAGCGCCGGGTTGCCGGCGAGGATTGAATTGAACAAGGTGGAAGAAATCGGTGCCGGGTTTCCCAACGCATCCACCAGCGGCTGCGGCGTCAGGTCGCCGCGATAAGTGATGCTGCCGCTCACGCGAAGGCTTGAGTCCGTTGCCGGATTCAGCAAGCCGCTGGTTTCCATGTTTTCCTTGGCAGTCTGGCCGACGTTGATTGAAGTAGTTTGCGACGACGAAAGGTTCTGCCCGATAAAACCGAAATTATATGTGTCACCCACAACATTGATTTGGGCAAACGTCGGCACCATGAGACTGAAACTTTCGATGCTGCCGGAAATATTCAGCGTCACCGGATTCGGATCGTTGAGATGCAGCGGTGTGGCGGCATGACCGGCGGCGAAGGTGTTGTAATCGGTCGAGCCGCTGTCCGACATCGTGATGCCGGTCAGCGTCGTCGCCCCGGCCGTCCCGCTCAAATTGCCGCCGTCGCGCGTGACGATGTTTAACGAACCTGCGCTCGCAGGTGCCAGGATGATTGAATTGTCAATCTGGATGCCGCCGGCTCCGGCATTAAGGCTCAAGCTCGGCGCAAAAATGATGTTCTGATTTCCGCCCTGCACCCGCCACAGGTTCCCGCCGACTGCGCCGCCGCCCAGTTCAATGCCGTTGCCCGCCCAAAAAATCGCCGACGCCGTCGGCGCGTAATTATACAAATACGATTGGAGCGAATTGAAAGTGCCATTCGGATTGTTCACCTCCTTGAGCAAGATGCTGTTGGCCGCCCAGGCATTCCAGGAACCCGTGATCAAACTCAACGTCACGCCCAGATTCGGGCCGCCAGAATATTCCACGCCGCCGATGTTGCCATTGGGATTTTGCGCCGATGTCACCGCCGTCCCCAAGCTGGTCAGCGTGGCGGCATAAGCGGTCGGACTGGCGCTGGGATTTTGCAGAACCGCCGCCTGCGCGAGCGACACCGGCACGCCCGCGAGGAGCGTGCCCAAGCCGTTGGCCAGCGTATAATTTCCGTTAATTTGATTGCCTGCAATGATAGTTACATTGCCGGTTCCGTAGGTGCCGGAGGCACCTGGCGAATACCGGTTGCTCGTCGGAACCACCGGTGTGCTGTCAATATTATTACCGGCGATCAAAGTGACGTTGCCGCCGTTCGCCGTGGAAATTCCGCCCAGAAACGTATTGGAATGAGCGCCCGAATTGTTGAAATAATAATCACTCGTCTGGCTGCTGCTGCTGGAGCCGCCATTCGACGTGCCGGCATCAATGTCACCGGCCAGCGCCTCCGCGAAAATACTGCCGCCACCCGTGGTGAACACCGAGCCAGAGACGATGCTGCTGGCGTGGTTTTGCTGCGAAGCCAACAGGATGCTTTGCCCGGCAAATAAGTTGATGTTACCGGCGGACAATTCGATGGTGCCGGCAGTGCTCAAGCCGCTGCCGCCGTTCAAATAAATATTACCCACACCGGATTGCACCGCGCCGCTGTTGAAATTGTAACCGGCATAGAGCGACACGTTCCAGTCATTGGCATCGAAAATCGCCGATTTATTGCCAAAAATGATGTTACCGCCCGCTTCCAATGTGAGCTGCCCCGCCGTCAGGCCGGTGCTGCCGCTCAAATTCCAGTTCAGCCCGGCGCTCACAGAAATGTTGCCGCTGGCCTGCAACAAAATCTGCGAAAAGTTTTTGTTCTTGAACGCCGTGTTCACGTTCAGGTTCAACGTGCCGCTGTTGTTGTAACTCACCGCGCCATTCGCCGGCACCGTGCCGCTGCCGGACGTGCCGAGAACAATGTTGGCCGGATCGAGCAAAAATTCGCCGCCGAGAAAACCGCTCTGTGCGCTTGCGTTCATCGCCGAGTTCAACGACTGGATGTTGGGCGCGCTGACTTCGATGTTCCCGCCGTTGCCGCCGTTTGCGCCGCCGGTTGTGACAATCTGGCTGCCCGCTGCGTCGCTGAAAATATTTTCTGATTTCAACGTCACGCTGCCGCCCGCGCTGCCGGCGGCGGTGTCGCCGCCGCGCGCAAGAATTTGCGAATTCGCGCCGAGATTCAACTGGTCGGACGCGACGAGTTCAATGACGCCGTTTTTTTCCGCGATGGAATCGGCCTGAAGAATTCCATTTTGATTCACGACTTGGGCCTGCATCACGATGCTGCCGCCGTCGGCGGTGACGCGGCCAAAATTATCCACCGAGCCGGACGGCAGCGTCACGGCGGCGCTCAAGCCGCGCCCATCGGCGCTTTCGCTGACGAGCACGCTTTGGCCGGCGACCAAATCCACGTTGCCGCCGGGCGCGTTGAGGCTGCCGTCGTTTTCAATTTTTTCGGCGATGAGGAAAAGCGATTTACCGCTCCCGACGGAAATCTGGCCGTAGTTGACGATGCTGGCGAGCGGCGGCATGCCGGTGAACTGCCAGCCCGCGCCCGAATCCAAATCCGGCGCGAGCGGCGCGGTCGTGGCGATGAAACTGCCGCCCACGCTGATCATCGAGTTCGGCCCGAAATAAAAACCATTCGCATTTTCCAGAATCACCGTGCCGTTGGCGTGGAGGCTGCCAAAAATCTGCGACGGACTCTGGCCGCCAATGACATTGAGCACGACGGAGTTCGCCGAAGGCTGCAAAAAAGCAGTCGTTTCACCCGCGCCGATGTTGAAGCTTTGCCAGTTCAGAATCGCTGTCTGGTTGACGGTGATGTTGAGCTGCGAACCCAGCTGTTGCGCCGTGGCGCTGCCGGCGCCGACGGTCAGGCCCGTGGGATTGGCAAGCAGCCGGGTTTGCCGCAACGTCGCCAGCAGGGCGATAAAAAGGCAGAGCCATTTCCGGCTGGCGGGCATTTTTTTGATTGTGCTTCGGGTGTTCATGTTGTTTTCAGAATTGTGCGCCGACCGAAAAATATGCCTGTGCGTTGCCAGCGGTGGTGGTCGGCGTGTCGCTCAAGGCCCAGGCCAGCGTCAGCCGCGCGTCAAAATGTTCGCTGGCAGTGAGAAAAAAGCTGACGCCGGTGCCCCATTGCGTGAAGCCAAGATTCGCCGTGGTCGGGCGATCAATCAGAAAAGTTTGGCCGAAGTCCATGAACCACGAGCAGCGCAGCTCGGCGGGAACATCGCCGGTTGCAGTCGGGAAAAAGCCGGCAATGATGGACGGGGCGCGCAAATCAAACGACGCGCGCCAGCCGGTGTCGCCGTAAATTTCTCCCTGCTGATAACCGCGCACGCCGCCGGTGCCGCCGAGCGCGAGCTGTTCGTTGCTGATGAGCGGCGCGCTCGACCACTGGCCGTTGACATTGAGCAGCGCGGACCATTCGCCAAATAATTTTTGGTCGCGCGCGAGGCCGGCGTTGATCGTCGTATAGTTTCCACCGGCATCCGGTGCGCCCGCAACGACTTGAAAATTGGTCCGCGCGGAAGCCAGGCATTCAAGAAAAACACTCTGCGAATAACTGAAGGCGAAGGTGCCGTATTTATCCGGCCGTGCGCCCGACCAGCCGAAGGTAAGCGGAATGTATTGCAGCTCCACGCGGCTGTTGGACGGCAGGCGGATGGTTTGATTGGTCACCAGCACGGGATGGCCGAAGGCGTCGAGCGCATACAATGAAAAATAAGTCAGGTTCGTCGCAAAGTTCGGCGCTTCGTAGGATTTGAAATCCGCGCCAAACGACAGCGCGGAACGAATGCCGGCGAATTCATCCAGCGGCACGGTGAATTTCGCGCCGAGGTTGTCGTTGAAGGTGAACGACTGCTGGCCGAACTGCGAACCGATGTTTGCCAGCGTGTTCGTGAAGATGACCGACAGCGGCCCGTAACGCACCGGCGTGGCCGAGGCGGAACGCGAGGCGTAAAGCGTGAGATCGGGATGGCCGGATGGCGGCGGCAGATTGAATTTGTGGCTCACCTCGTCGAAACCGAAGTTGGCCGGCTGCTGGTCAAGGTCTTCGCGCAGGCTATGGCCCAAACTGCCAAACGGGATGCGGTAGAACGCGCTGTAACTCGTGACCATCGGCTGATCGTAAAACCCGTTCACACTGCCGTCGGGCTTGAATTCCTGCGGTGAAAAATTGTAATCGAAACCGACTTGATGTTCGAGTTGCCAGAGGTTGTCATATTGCACGGCGGTGTCCACGCGCAGCAATGGCGTGTCCGGCGATGACTTGTCGTTGACTTCGACGCGTCCGTGCAATGGCAGCCGGTCTTTGACTTTCAATTCCAAGTCGGTCGTGCCCGGATCGAAGCCGGGGCTGATGACGGGATAAATCTGCCGGTCGCGGTTAGCGTTGGCCTGGTCCAGTTCCGGCTGAAACCATTTGGTGTTGAGCAAAATGTTCGTGGTCAGGCTGGGCAGCGCGCGGCGGATATTTTCATCGCTGTAATAATTATTGCCGGTGATGGTTATCTTATTCAACCAGCCTTCGACAACTTTCACTTTGACCACGCCGTTGGTCAGCTTCTGCGGCGGCAAGGTGACGCTGATGGTGGGATAACCCAGCTCGTGATAGCGCATCTGAAGCTTGACGAGACCTTCACGCAGGCGCGGAAAATCGAGATTGGTGCCGGTGTAGTTGGACAGCACGCCAAAATCCTGCGGCGGCAAAACCGTGTTGCCTTCGACGTGATAACCGGTGACATTAAGCCCTTTCGTTCGCGCGGCCGCAAGTGGTGAATTAGTCTCCACCGTTTGACCGCTGACTAGGTTGGCCAATACCGTCAGGATTAACAGGTGTTGCCAAAATTTCATTCGCTGTGGTGATCCTCTCTACGAATTTTAATTTGCCAACGGCAGGCCCGGTTTTAGGCCGGACCTGCCGCGTGTTCCACGGTTCAAGTCGTGCGCGTTATTATTGTGTGTTTATACGGTAAAACTCCGCAGCGCCGGAATTAGTGTGGTAGATGGTGTCCGTATTGCCATCGCCGATGAGCGTGCCGGCAGCCACCGGCCAGGCGGCCGTGATGCCGCCCAACTTGTTGGTGTAAGCCACCGAATAAGTGTTGCCCACCGTGGTGGTGAATTGAATCGCACTGACATTGCCGATGCGGGTTACGGCACTAATGGTTGATTGCCGGGATCCGGCGATAAACGTCAAAGTTCCGTTTGTGGCGATGGTAAAGGTGCCAACCAAAGTATCCGGAACATTCGCCGTGTTGGTAGGCTGGATCGCCCAGAAATCCAACTGTCCGGGGATGATCTGCTCGACCGTGAACTTTACGTTGCCGCCGAGTTGGGGAATGGCATTGGCTCCTGCCGCTGTGCCGCCGGAGACAAGATAGTCATAGGCAGCTTTGTTGGCGGGATTAATGGAATAGGCATTCGTTTCCGTCGGAGTTATCGGGACCGGAACGACCGGCTTGTTGCCAATGGCATTGATGATGCCATAAAGGCTGGTGGTCCAGTCGGATAAACTATCCCGGTAGGCGTTGACATTGGGATCATCGCTGCTCAACCAGGCGATCGGGCTGGCGCTGGTCTTGCTTGTAGTAGCCAGCAGGATGACACTTGCTCCGGTCAGATCCGTCCCGAACTTGGAAGTTACCAGGCTGGCATCCCAACCGGTGATGGGTGTGGTATAACCATTCGCATGGCCGAGAAGATTGGAGACGCTGCCCAGGTCAAACTCAATGTCGTTCTGACCGCTCTCGCGGAAGATCAACAGCAAATCGCCGTCGTTATATGTCCACGCCCGCGCCAGCGGCGTTGCCAGCAAAGCCAGCAGGGCGAGGCCTGATAAGAATGTTTTTTTCATATGGTTAAGAGACTAGGTCCCGATTTAAGGTTGCCGGTTGCATCATTGGAAAAAGCCGGTTAATGGGGTAATTTGACCGCCATCCGCATTCCGTCCGACCTGAAGCGCCGCGTTCGGGATGAAATTGCCAACGAAAATAGAGCTGGTGGATTGGAACGTCGCATTGGTGACGGCTTGGTAATAGGCATTAATAACCGTCAGTTGATTCGGCGAAGGTGCGCCGGTATAGTTGTGGCCAGTGTTAATATAATAATAGTTCTCATAGCCCCAGAGCGGATAACTGCCATTGATCACGTTGGTGACCGAATACGGAACCCCTTCATAAGGGATCGCCGCCACACCTTTTTTGATGTTTTGCACCGCCACCGTGCCGATGGAATTAGTGAGAACTAATACGGTGGCCGTCACCGAGCCGCCGGCGGACAATCCGGGATCCGCGCTGCCGTCAAGCACCGGCTGGCCCAGGCTGTTGGTGTAATAAGTATTGATGGTGGCGGTATTATTGATGTTCAAGTCAATTTCCGTGCGCACGGCAGCCTCAAGGTTTCGCCCCACAAAATAAACATGATTGGTGCTGGTGCCGCCGTAATAAGTGGTCTGCAACGGGCTCGAGGTTTCCAAAGCCACCGCCTGCCGCTGAGTTAGATTGGTAATCCCGGCAGTATCTGCGGAATTGGTATTCTTGATGAAGACCAGCGGGACAACATAGGTCGGCAGGGGAGGCGCGAACTTGGATGCGTCAATGTTGCCAATCGCACCGGGCGAAGCCGCCGAATCTACCAGCACGGGAACCGTCGGCGTGCCTAAAACATTGGTGTCACCCGCTCCCGCAGTTTGGGTTGAAAGGGCCTGCAGTCCGGCCACTGCACCGTTGGCCACATTGATATCAATCGTTATCGTGCCCAAGCTCGAGAGCGCATCGCCACGGTAGCCCTGAAACCGGGAAACGGTCGCGGACCCGCTGCCCACGACATTGGTGAGCGCGCCGCCGTAGGCGGTGAAAAAGTTGGTGGCGCGGTCGTATAGCACGCTCTGGCTGGCGCTGCCGCCTTCAATAAAGACGGTGACGTCGGCGTGCAGGCTGGGAGTGAAGACCGCACCCGCCAGCGTCAGGGCGGCGGCGATGTAGTTTTTGATAATGGTTGTTTTCATGTTGTTAATTTTGTTTCGTTGGTTTTGAAGTGCCTCCGGTCAACCGGTCGGTCCTTGTAAATTTTCAATGGTGAGCCTCGCCTGGGTCGGCGTCGGCAAATTGTCTCAATGTTGCTGGTAAATCTGGTCGAACACGCCGCCGTCCGCGAAGTGTGTCTGTTGCGCCTTGGCCCAGCCGCCGGCGATTTCATTCACGGTGAACAAATCCACCGGCTTGAAGCGGTCAGCGAATTTGGCGAGCACGGCTTGCTGCTTCGGACGGAAAAAGTATTTTGCCGCCAGTTCCTGCCCGGCGTCGGTGTAAAGAAATTCCAGATACGCGCGGGCCACCGCCTCGGTGTGATGCTTCTGCACATTGCGGTCCACCCACGCGACCAGATTTTCCGCCAGAATGCTGTCCGGCGGGACGACCACCTCCAAGGTATCGTCCGCAAAGTTTTTCTGGAGCTGCGCGGCCTCGTTCTCAAACGTCAGCAGCACATCGCCAATGCCGTGGTTGGCAAAAGTGATCGTCGCGCCCCGTCCGCCGGTGTCGAGCACAGGCGCATTCGCCAGGAGTTTCCCCACAAACTCGCGGGCCTGTTTCTCGTCACCGGCGGCCTTTTTCAGCGCGTGTCCCCAAGCGGCCAGGTAGCTGTAGCGTCCGTTGCCGGAAGTCTTCGGATTCGGAATCACGACGGAAATGTTTGCTTGAACCAGATCGTCCCAAGTCTTGATGTGCTTTGGATTGCCTTTGCGGACGACGAAAACAATCGTCGAGTTGTAAGGCACGCTGTGGTTGGGCAGCCGCGCCGCCCAGTTCTGCGGAACCAGCCGCGCACTGGCAAACAGAACATCCACGTCCGGCGGCTGGTTCATCGTCACCACGTCCGCTTCCAGGCCGTTGACAACCGCCTGCGCCTGTTTGCTGGAACCGCCGTGAGATTGGTTGACCGTCACCGTGTCGCCGGTCTTGGCTTTCCAAGACGCGGCAAAAGCCTGGTTGAAATCCTGATAAAATTCGCGCGTGACGTCGTAAGAGACGTTGAGAATTTTTACTTCAGCCGCCCGCCCGCCCGTCGCCGACAGGAAACCTGCCGCGAGTGACGCGCCGACCACATTGTGAAACCAGGTCCGCATGGATGATCTTATTTTTTGTTTTCATGGGAACTTCCGGTGGACCGGTCAGCCGCCTGTAAAATTGATTTTTGTTGTTATGTTTTTTTTAATCTGCTCGGTTCTTCGTGGCCGGTTTTTCCAGTCGCAGCCGTTCCGTTTTTTCAATCTGTGTCACCCGCGAATCATGCACGATGATTTCCACCATGCCGAAACGCAGCGATTCCACCTGCTGGCGGACGATCTCCAGCCAGTTGGCTCCAGACAAATCTTTGGCTCCAAATTTTTCGCCTTCATCTTTCATTGAATTACAAATTACGACTATTCATATAGTCTTTAAGTTCAAAACACAATTTGATATATTATTCATTAACATTTGTGAAAAAAATAAAATGCAATAAACACTGTTTCAAATAGTATTGACGACTATTATTGTCGTATAATACAAGCGGTTGCCGCCCTCGTCAAATTTTTTCACGTTTTTTTTTGAGTTAAGCTCCTTGGCCGCGTCCCGTCTGGCCGATTTCATTTGCCGGCGTCCACAAACCGGAGGAACCATGGTTCCGGCGGGGCGGTGAAATCATAATCTTTTCCGCGCCACACAAACTGGAGCCGGGCGGCATGCAGGGCATGGTGCGGCAGGATTAGCCGGGCGCGCTGCTCGCCGGTCAAACGGCGTTCGACGAGGGCGAGATACAAGTCCGGGTCGCCGCCGTAAAGCTTGTCGCCGACGATGGGATGGCCGAGGTGCTGAAGATGAATGCGGATCTGATGTTTGCGGCCGGTAAGCGGGCGCAACTTCAGAAGGCTGAAGGGCTGGGGCAAAATTTTTAATTTTGAATTTTCAGTTTTTAGCTGGGAAGTGTCGCGCGCAGAACTCGAAGATGGCGCAGCTTCCGATTCGCCCGCATTTTCTTCGCCGACTGCGCGGCCTTCGCGCACAAGGCTTTTGAAAAATCTTTTCTCCGTGAAAAATTCCGTCTGCGCCGGAGCGCCGCCGGGCCGCACACAATCCTTGATGGCGACTACGCTGGCCTCGTCCTTGCCGAGCGGGGCGTCAATGATCCCCTGCTCCGCCGCGACCTGGCCGTGGACGATGGCGCGATATTCCTTTTGCACGGCGCGGGTTTCCCAGATTTTTCCCAGCTCGCGTGCGACGGCCGAATTTTTTGCAATGAGCACGAGGCCGGAGGTTTCGCGATCGAGCCGGTGGACAAGATGCGGTTGCTGGTTGCCGGCTGCTGGTTGCTGGTTGAAATAAATCCGCGCCCGGCTGATGAGGCTGGAAAATTCATCGCCCTTCGTCGGATGGCAAACCAGGTCGGCGGGCTTGTGGACGACGAGCAGGTCGGCATCCTCGTAAATGACATGAAACAACGGGTTCATTCCGAAGCATGAATCATGAATGGAGAATGAAGAACCGAATTGGTTCAGGCGTCCGACAGAATGTTTCTTCATTCATCATTCTGCCTTTTTCCGGTTCCGTCAAATGCCCCCGAACCGCCGGTTGCGCTTGGCGTATTCTTCCAGCGCGGCGAAAAACTGCGGTTTCTTGAAATCCGGCCACAACGTCGGCGTGATGACTAACTCGGCGTAAGAAATCTGCCATAGCAGAAAATTGCTCACGCGCATCTCGCCGCTGGTGCGGATGAGCAAATCCGGATCGGGAACATTGCGCGTCCAAAGATGATCGGAAATAACCTTCTCCGTGATGTCGGCGGGATCGAGTTTGCCCGCCTTCACCTTTTCGGAAATTTGCCGGACCGCGTCCACGATTTCAATGCGGCTGCCGTAGCTCAACGCCATGATGAGCGTCAGGCCGTTGTTCTTGGAAAGCGTCGCGATGGATTTGGCCAGATGCTCCTGCACGTTGTCCGGCAGGCGATGAATCTGCCCGATGACTTCGAGCCGGACATTGTTTTTGTTCAGGTCCTTCGTCTCGGACTTGAGGTAGTGAACGAGATATTTCATCAGCGCGTCCACCTCGTCTTTCGGGCGGTTCCAGTTCTCCGCCGAAAACGCGTAGAGCGTGAGATATTTGATGCCGAGTTCGCCGGCCGTGCGGATGATTTCGCGCGCCGAATCCGCGCCGCGACGGTGCCCCTCGACGCGCGGCAGGTGGCGCGACTTCGCCCAGCGCCCGTTGCCGTCCATGATCACCGCGACGTGGCGCGGGAGGTTCGCGGCGGCTTCGGCGCTCAAATTTGAAGTGGCGGAACTCATGAATGTTTGCGGTTTCTGGTTTCACAACCAAGCCAGTAACCAATCGTCGCACCAACAAGACCATTAACGATTACATAGAAGGTTTTAGTATTCGTCACGATAAAGGCAAAGTGAGCCAGCCCTAAAATTTTTGAAACGAAAATTATAACGTCTGAAACGATAAAAGGTGGAATACTTACAATCAAACCAACAGGAGAGACTGATCCAAAAGAATAATTTTTATATGATGACCACCAAATGAAAGCCAGAGAAATTCCCGCAAATAAAAAAGCCCCCGCAATCGCAGCTTTTAACGTCGCCGCATTTTTTTGCGACTTGGGATTTTCTGCCGGGCTGTCTTTCATTTATTTATCCGCAGATTACGCGGATTAAGCAGATTTCAAAACCGCAAAATTCATCTGCGTTAATCTGTGAAATCTGCGGATGCTTTTGCGGTTAAACAAAAATCGCCTGCGCGCGCGCTTAATCCAACTGCAATTCCTTTTTGACCTGCGCCCACGCGATGCGCGGTTTGCTGCCGTTGGCGCGTTTGGCGCGTTCAATCGTCTTGGCGTCCTCGATGTCTTCGACGGTGCGGCTCATCTGGCGCAGCAAGGTTTTGGCCTGAACCAGTTGCTTGTTGAGCTGCGTCCAGTTGCCCGGCGGCTTGGCTGTCAAAGTGGCGTTACTCATAAATATCTTTCCGGTCGCCGACATCATACACCACCAGGCAACTGCCTTCCAACTCAAAGAGCACGCGGAAGTTGCCCGCGCGCAGGCGATACTTGTTCTTGAAACCTTTCAACTTTTTGAGGTCGCCAGCCAAATCATGCTGGGCGTGGTCAAGCTTCGCACCAATCAAACGGCGGGCGTCCTTGGGCAACGCGCGGAGTTGTTCCAAAGCCGATGGCATGAATTCAATTTGATAGTTCATTGCCTCCGGCAGCTTGCTTTTCGCTCACACAAAAATCGTCTGGTCACGCCCCGGGCCGACGGACGCGATGAACAAATGCGCATTGCTCAATTCGGCAATCGCCTTCACATACGCCTGCGCCTTCTTCGGCAGTTGCTGGAAAGTTTTGCACTTGTCCGTCGGCGTGCGCCAGCCCTCGAACTCGACGTAAATCGGTTTGCATTCGGCGAGCACCTGCGCGTCGTTCGGCATATAATCGTATTGCGTCTTGCCGTGGCGATACGCGACGCAAACCTTGATTGATTCAACTGTGTCAAGACCGTCGAGGTTCGTGACGGCGAGGTCGTCAATGCCGTTGACCATCGTCGCGTGGCGCGTGGCCACGGAATCAAACCAGCCGCAGCGCCGAGCGCGACCGGTGGTCGCGCCGAATTCGCGGCCCATGCCGTGCAGCAGGTCGGAAATCTCGGCGTTCTCCGTCGGCAGCGGCCCTTCGCCGACGCGCGTGGTGTAGGCCTTCATCACGCCGACGACGCGGTCCATGCGATGCGGCGGCACGCCCGAACCGGTGCAAGCTCCGCCCGCCGTCGTGTTCGACGACGTGACGAACGGATAGGTGCCGTGATCAATGTCGAGAAAAGTCCCCTGCGCGCCTTCAAACAACATCTCCGCGCCGGCGCGCATTTTGTCGTGCAGGAGCACGACCGTATTTTGCACGAACGGTTTCAAATATTTTCCAGCGGCGTTGTATTCGGCGAAAACCTGCTTGAAGGAAAGTTGCTTCGCGCCGAGCGATTTGAGCACGATGTTGTTTTCCTTGATGCGCGCGGAAAGCTTGGCTTCGAGCTTCACCGGATCAATCAAATCGTTCACGCGCAATCCGACGCGTGCGGCCTTATCGCCGTAGGCCGGGCCGATGCCGCGCTTGGTGGTGCCGATTTTATTTTTGCCCTTGAGCGTTTCGCGTGCGCCGTCCAGTTCGCGGTGATACGGAAACACGACGTGCGCCGTCTCGCTCAAGACAAAATTCTTTGGCGTCACGCTGACGCCGTTTTTCTTCAGCCCTTCCATCTCGCTGACGAGGCCGATGGGGTCGAGCACCACGCCGTTGCCGATGACGCACAATTTGTTTTTGCGCAGGATGCCGGACGGGACGAGGTGCAATACCGTTTTTTTGCCTTTGACGATCACGGTGTGGCCGGCGTTGTTGCCGCCGGCGTAGCGCACGACGACCTCCGCCGTCTCCGTAAGCACGTCAATGATTTTGCCTTTGCCTTCGTCGCCCCACTGGGCGCCGACGAGAATTGTGTTTGCCATAAATTATAGGGGCACCGGCAGCTTGCCGGTGCGGTGTCTTGCATTGCAAATCACAGGCGGGACGCCTGTGCCACTACCGCTGCAATAAAAATCCCCGGACTAAAATCCGGGGCAAAGCGGCGGGGTCTTTGCCGGATGAAGCTAGAAAAGCGGAAGAAAGATGTCAATTCCGCATGTCTTGAATCTGGCGGAACAAAAAAGGCCGCGATTGCTCGCGGCCTTGATCCGGTTGCGGACGAAAAATTATTTCACGAGCGTCCGGCAGAATTTATCAATGCGCTCCAGCCCTTTTTCAATGTTCGCCAGGCTCGTCGCGTAACTCAAGCGGATGTAATCATCCGCGCCGAACGCGATGCCGGGAACGGCGGCGACTTTTTCCGCTTCGAGCAGCTTGGCGCAGAAGTCGGCGGACTTGAGGCCGGTTTGGGAAATGTTCGGGAACAAATAAAACGCGCCTTTGGCGTTCACGCAGGATAGGCCCGGCGTGGCGCTCAATTTCGCATGGGCGTAGCGCCGGCGCTTGTCGAATTCCGCGAGCCAGATTTTCAAATGATCCTGCGGGCCGGTGAGCGCGGCTACGCCGCCCTTTTGCGCGAAGGAGGTCGGGTTGCTCGTGCTGTGCGACTGCACGGCGTCAATCGCCTTGGCAATCGGCTCCGGCGCGGCGAGAAAACCCAGCCGCCAGCCGGTCATGGAATACGCCTTCGCCAGGCCGTGAACAATGATCGTGTGCTCCTGGTGCGCCGGCGAAAAACTCGCGACGCTTTTCACCGTCGCGCCGTCATAAAGCAGGTGCTCGTAAATTTCGTCGCTCATGATGAGCACGTTTTTCTCCACGCAAATGTCGCCGAGCGCCTTGGTTTCTTCCGGCGTGTAAACGCTGCCGGTCGGATTGCTCGGTGAATTCAAGACAAACAACCGCGTGTTCGGCGTGATCGCGGCGCGGAGCTGCGCGGGCGTGACTTTGAATTCCGTCTTGTCGGTCGTCTCGATGATCACCGGCTTGGCGCCGGCGAGCTTCACCATTTCCGGGTAGCTCAACCAATACGGCGCGGGAATAATCACTTCGTCGCCCGGCTCGCACGTCGCGAGAATGACGTTGTAGCAGGAATGTTTCCCGCCGCACGAGACGATGCACTGGCTCGGCTTGTAGGTGAGGCCGTTCTCGTTTTTGAACTTGGCGGCAATGGCCTCGCGCAGTTCGGGGATGCCGCTGCTGGGCGTGTATTTGGTGAAACCGGCGGCGAGCGCCTTGGCGCAGGCGTCCTTGATGTGCTGCGGCGTGTCGAAGTCCGGTTCGCCCGCGCCGAAGCCGACGACGTCTTCGCCGGCGGCTTTCATGGCCTTGGCCTTGGCATCAATGGCGAGGGTGAGCGATGGCGCGAGCGACGCGGCGCGTTGTGAGATTTTGTAATTCATAGCATTTAAGCGGCAAAAATGTTACGCGCAAACCGGCGCGGGGCAAGACTGGAATTGCCCGGCCTCGCGTCCGCCAGCCGGGGCAACTGGACCGAACCCCGACTCATTCGTAGCGCAGCGATTCAATCGGGTCGAGATTGGCGGCTTTCCACGCGGGATAGGTGCCAAAAATAATTCCCACCAGCGAACAAATCGCCAGACCGATGGCAATCCAATCCACGGGCACCACGGGCGGCAGTTTCATCAGCACCGCCATGAGGTTGCCGCCCAGAATGCCGAGCACCACGCCAATCGCCCCGCCGATTTCGCAGAGCACGATGGCTTCCAGGATGAATTGCACGAGGATGTTCCGCCGCTTGGCGCCGATGGCGCGGCGGATGCCGATTTCACGCGTCCGCTCGGTGACGGAGACGAGCATGATGTTCATGATGCCGATGCCCGCCGCGAGCAAAGCGATGGAGCTGACGACGGCGACGCCGAGCCGCACCTTGCGGGTGAAGGCGTTGAACTGCTGGATCATCGAATCGTTCGAGGCGGCCTCGAAATCGTCCTCCTTGCCCGGCGGCGTTTTGCGAATGATGCGCATCAAACCGCGCGTCTCCTCCATCGTGGCGTCGAAACTGGCGCGGTCGCGCGCCTGCACGAGCAGATCGAGACTGATCCAGCGGCGGCCGTAATGATTCAAGCCCGTCGTGATGGGAACGACGGCGAAATTATCCTGGTTGCCGCCGAGCGAACCGCCTTTGCCTTCGAGCACGCCGACAACCGTGTAGCGCAGGCCGTCAATTTTGATCTGCTCGCCGATGGCGGAGCTGTTCGGAAAAACATTGGTGGCCAGTCCGCCGCCCAAAACGCACACCGGCCGCGCGCCCTCAATGTCCGCGTCCACGAGGAGACGGCCTTCGGACAAATTCCAGTTGTGCGCAGGAAAGCTGCCGGGCGTGTCGCCGAAGAGCCGGACATCCGGCGCGCTTTTTTTGTAGCGCGTCTGGATTTCGCCGGCCCAGAAGGAGGCTTCCATGCCGATTTCCAGCGGCAAAGTGGCGCGCTCCTGGAGACGGCGGCCCTGTTCGAGCGTAATGTTTTTGCGCCGCCAGTATTTTTCCCAGTCCCCGGCGTCCGCGCCGAAGAAGAGGCCGGGCCATTTGCGGACCATGAAAGTCTGGCTGCCGAGCGAACTCAATTTGCTCTCGATGTCGCTCTGCATGACGCGCATCGCCGTCATCACGACGATGATGGAAAACACGCCGACGAGCACGCCGAGCAGCGTGAGCGCCGAGCGCAACGTGTGCGCCAGAATCGCGCCCATCGCCATGCGGAAACTTTCCACGGCTTCGGCCAGCAACCGGGTTGGTTTTTTAATGTGCATGGGGATCGTCCGGGGACGTGCTGCGTGATGCGTAATGCGTGAATTCCGGGAGCGGCGCGTTTTTCAGCAAGTCGGGCAATTCATCGTAGCCGGGAACGGCTTTGATTTCGGATGCGACGCGATAGGGAGTGCTGTCTTCCTTGAGCGAGATATTGCGTTGATCGGGCACCATCGTCAGAAGGAGACGGATGATCTGGGTGACGAGACACATTCGGTGCTCGGTCACTTTTTCTCCGAGAACATGGCGGCCGCCATAATACCAAGTGCGGCTTTCGCGGGCGGAACCGAGGGCATATTCATAAAAGCGGGCACGGTCTTTGCCGCTGCCGCGCGAGTAGCCTTCAGAAACATTTGCCGCAATGGACCCCAAGGCCCGGTAAAGTTGATCCGCCAGTCCAAGCATCCGCTTGTCATGGGTCAGCTTGGTCGCGTCATGCCAGCCCAAATCGGCAAGGAACATCGCCAGACGATACGCCTCAACTTTCCAAAGCGGGTCGCCGGTTATTTCCTGCGGCACAGATTTTAGCCAGCTTTCGTAGTTCATAAATTCACGCATCACGCATCACGGATCATGCTTCATTCATTCCGCAACGCGTCCACGGGGTTCATCCGCGCCGCGCGCCAGGCGGGGAAAAAGCCGGAAAGCACGCCGGTCAGCACGGCGACGAGCAGCGCCAGGCCGATGACGGTGGGCGACAATTCGGCGGGCATCATTTTATTCATCAACCGCGTCACCGGCCACGCGATGAGCAGCGCAATGACGCCGCCAATGAGACAAATGCACGCGGCTTCGATGAGAAATTGCAGCAGGATGGTCCGCCGTTTCGCGCCGATGGCTTTGCGCACGCCGATTTCGCGCGTCCGCTCCGCGACGGAGACGAACATGATATTCATAATGCCGATGCCGCCGACGAACAGCGACAGGCCTGTGATAAAAAGTCCAATGGCCGCGATGGTGCCGGCGACTTTGTGGAAGAGTTCCAGAAACTGCTCCTGCTGCCCGATGGAAAAGTTGTCCGGCTCGCCCGGCGCCAGCCGGCGGAAACGCCGCAGCACGCCGCGCAATTCCTCCTGCGCGTCGTCGAGCTGGCCGAGATTTTTCACTTTGACCTGGATGGAGTAATCAGGATTTTGCCAGAACGCATAAGTGAATTCCGCCAGCGGGACGATGATTTGATTGTCCGCGCCGTCGCCGCCGAAGCCGCCGTGTTTCGCCAGAACGCCGACAACTTCAAACGCGCGTTGGGCGATGAAAACATCCTGCCCGACGGGCTGGCCATTTTGAAAAAGATTGGTGGCCACTTCGTAGCCAATGACGCACACGGGCCGGCCGCCGTCGCACTCGGCCTGCGAAATAAAACGGCCGTCCGAAAGATTCAGCGCGCCGGTGAACTGATACTGCTCGGTCGTGCCGAGGATGGCGACATCATTCGCGCTGCGGCGGGCGTATTTCACCGATTCGCTCGTCTGCGCCACGGGCGCGACGGCTTCAGCCAGGTGCATTTGTTTTTCCAGCGCCTCGGCGTCGGCGAGCGTGATGCGGGGACGCTTTTGTTCATCAAGCCATTGTTTCTCGGACATGATGAACCAACTGTTGCGTTCCACAAACAGCACGTCTGTGCCAAAGGAAGAAATGCTTTCCATGAACGCGTGGTTGATGCCCTCGATGGCCGTGCCCATGAGCGTGACGGTGACGACGCCGATGACGATGCCGAGCGTGGTGAGCACCGAACGCAGCTTGTTCGCGCGGATGGCACCCCACGAAATCGCCAGCCCTTCGCGCAGTTCGGTGAAAAAATTCATGCGGAAAAATTATTTTTCCACGCGCTCATCGCTGGCAATCAGCCCGTCGAGGATGCGGATGATGCGGCGGGCGTGACGCGCCACGGATTCCTCGTGCGTGACGACGATGATGGTGTGGCCGCGGTCGGCGAGCTGGCGGAATAGAGCCATGATTTCCGTGCCGGTCTTGGAGTCAAGATTGCCCGTCGGCTCGTCGGCGAGCAGGATGGACGGATTGTTGACCAGCGCGCGGGCGACGGCGACGCGCTGGCGCTGGCCGCCGGAAAGTTCGTTCGGCTTGTGATGCACGCGGTCGGCCAGCCCGACATTGGTGAGCGAATCGAGCGCGAGCCGGTGGCGCTTGGCGGAGGGAACGCCCGCGTAAATCAGCGGCAATTCCACATTGCGCAGCGCGTTGGAGCGCGGCAGCAAATTAAACGTTTGGAACACAAAGCCGATCTCGCGGTTGCGGATCTCGGCCAGCTCGTTGTCGTTCATCGCGCTGACGTGCGCGCCGTTCAACTCGTAAGTGCCGCCGGACGGCGTGTCGAGACAGCCGAGCAGATTCATCAGCGTGGACTTGCCGGAGCCGGACGGCCCCATGATGGCGACATATTCGCCGCGCTGGATTTCCAGCGTGACCTCGCGCAGCGCATGGACGGTCTCCGTGCCCATGCGATAGCAACGGGAAATCTTCTGGAGGCGAATGAGGCTCATGTTTTTCCCAACCCCCTTTCACGACTTGGTCTTTTCCGCACCGCTGTTGGTGGACGTGTTGGAACTCTTGGAGATTTTTTTCCCGTCATCGAGGTCGTGACTGATGGCGCGGTAATTGCCGGTGACGATTTCATCGCCGTCCTTGAGGCCGTCGGTGATCTCCCAGAAATTGTCGTCACTGATGCCGATTTTCACCGGCACGGTTTTCACATGGTCGCCGGCGAGCACAAAAACCACCTCAACCGGTTTTTCCTTCTCGCCCTTTTTTTCGGCCTTGATCGAATTGGTTTCGCTGTTCCCGGCGGCGATGGCATTGGTCGCCACGGAATTCGTCGCGCCGGCTTTCGCTTGAATCAGCCGCGTGGTGACGCTGGCGATGGGCACGGCGATGGCGTTGGTGTGCGTGCGCGTCTCGATCTCCGCCGTCACGGACATGCCGGGCCGGAACTCCGCCGCCTCCGTCACGCGGATGCGCACCTGAAATTGCGTAGCCGACTGGCCCGACGACGAGCCGCCGCCCAGTCCGCCAAGGCCGGAGCCGGCGTTCAAGCCCTCCGACGAATTCGCCACGTCCGTGACCACGCCGGTGAACTTTTTGTTCTTGAACGAATCCACTTCCAGCTTCGCCTTCTCGCCGGGTTGGAGCAGCACGATGTCCATTTCGCCGATGTCCACGCGCGCTTCCATCTGGCTCAAATCGGAAATGATCATGATGTCCGTGCCGGCGTTTTGCACCGTGCCCAGCACGCGCTCGCCGAGCTGAGAATTCAATTTGCTCACCGTGCCGTCGAGCGGCGAAACGATGGTGGTTTTGTTGAGCAAATCCTTCGCGTTGTCCACGGCGGCCTTGGCCACGTTGACCTGGTCATCGGCGCTTTCCACCTGCGCCTTGGCCACGTCGCGCGCGACCTTAAAGCCGATGAAATCCGATTCCGAAAGCAGCTTGTGCGCAAACAATTCCTGGTTCCGCGTGAAATCCGTCTCGGCCTTTTCCAAATTGGCGTTGGCGGTCAACTTGGAGGCGAGCGACGATTCATATCCGGCCTTGGCCTGGTTCAAGCCGGCAATGTAAACGTCCTGGTTGATCTGCAACAGCAAATCGCCCTTATGAACAAACTGGCCTTCCTTGACCAGCAAATTGGTGATTTCGCCGCTGACTTCGGGGCTGATGTGAACCTGCACCACCGGATAAATTTTTCCGTTCGCGGTCACGGTTTCGGTGATCGTGTGGCGCGCGACTTTTTCGGTCTGGACGCTGACCGTGGCATCTTTTTTGCGCAACGCGTAGAACATCACCACGCCCAGCGCGACGACGAGGATGACGATGAAGGCGATAAGTTTTCCGTGTCCCTTGCGGCGGGGAACCGGCGCGACGGCGGGCGAGGACAGAATGGGCGGAGTTTCCACCCGGCGAGCCTGCCGCAACCCGCGCCGGTTGTCCAGTGCGGAGGCGATCCACGACTCCGCGTATTCAATCCGTGTGAAACCAATCTCAACATGGCTTGGAAAGCTTGGCGATGCTCTCCGCCGGGATTTCGCCAAACCAATTGTTCCGCGCGCTTGGACGCCGCCACTTTGCCGGCAAAATTGACGGCAGCGGCGGCGGCTTTGTTTAGGGGGAGGGAAATAAAAAACGCGGCCGGGAATGGCTTCCCGGCCGCAGGTAAAATCCGACGAATCTATGTTCGTATCAACTCAAAGCTTGAGGCGATAGAACAGCGCGGAGTTCGTCACCGAAGTGCGCGGCAGGAACGAATAGGCCGGAGCCGTTGTGGGGAGTGGCGTCCAGACTGCCGACGGCCCGAGCACGGGAGAACTCTGGAGCACACCGATTTGCTGCCAGAATAGCCCCTTCCCCACGCCGGCGGCGGTGCCGAAGTTGTAGCGCACCATCAGGGTGGAGTCCAACACGCTGTCACTCGTCGCCGGAGTGCTAATTGCGATGATCTCCGTGCTGCTCAACACCCGGTTGTAGATGCGAAAGTCATCCATCAGGCCGTTATACTCCTGCCAGTAAGTGTCGTGCGAGCGGCCCAGTTCAATTTCCTGGCTGGCCGACCATGATGAGGCGGCGGTGTTCGCCTGACTGCCCGTCTGGCTGCCATCCACATACACGGTCACATTGCCGCTGGCGGACTGGTCGTAGGTGATGGCCACATGATGCCAGTTGCCGTCCACAACATTGCCGCCCCCGGCAAAGCTCGCATTCCCGGTGTATTGGATGTCAAGGCCACCCGAGCCGGTGCCGTCCACAGTTATCACCATCCCCGTACTGGTGCGGCGATCCACCAGCATCGTCCCGTTGCCGTTGACCGGCGTGGGCATTTGCATCCAGAAGCAAATGGTGCCGGTGGGTGAATTGAAGTCCGCATTTGCCGGGATCGCAACCTGGGCACCGCTGGCGAACTGCGCCGCGCCGCTGCGCGTCACGGAATTGGCGTCGGTGTTGGAAGCCACCCAAGTGGTTCCAAGATTTTCACCATCATGCAGGGTGCCCGACGGCTTTGAATCTTCGATCCAGCCGCCGGAAACAATGTTCACGGCGAGCGGAGCGGTGCCCAGCACACCCGTGGCGGCGTGGTCCCCGATGCGCGCGGCCGACAGCGCGTAGTTGTAAATGGCCACATTGCACATCGAGCCATTGAAATAAGCATTGTTGTCGCGCAAGTCCGCACCGATACCAACCTTGATGGTGGCATCAAGAGCCTGAACCGTGCCGCTGGCACTCGCCACCAAGCTGCCGTCAACATAGAGATAGCCATTGGCACCGCTGCGCTCGGCGGCAACATGATGCCATTTGCCGTCGTTGACCCGGCGCGATATGGCGGCTGAACTGAAACTAAACTGGTAGCCGCCACTGCCGTAGAGTGAAAAGTTAAGCGTTCCGTTTCCATTTACGGCGAACTCATATTCCCCGATGTAACCGCTGCCGGTGTAGCGCTGCTGGAGAATCATGCCGTAGGCGGTGTTAGTGGTGTTGATCCACGCTTCCAGCGTGAAATCCGAAGTGCCGGACAGGGACGCATTGGTGCCGCAGTCAATGTAGGCGCTTGTGCCGTCGAACTGATAGGCCGTCGTGCCGGAATTAAATCCGGCGTAAGCCGGTGGGACGGGTCCCGCCACACCCAAGGTCAGGCTGCCATTTTGAGCACCGTTGTTGCCGGACCAATAGTCGTAAGCCGTAGATGGACTGGTTTCATTCAACGGCCAGAAGGAGGTCGGCGTGTCTTGAACTGAAGCTGCCGCCACCATGCTCGGCGTCGCCACTGAGAGATAATTCGTCTGGCTTTGGGCCGTGCCAAAGTTGTTCGTCACGGTGCAGGAATAGAAGCCAGCGGAACCGGCCGTGACCGAAGTCAGGCTCAAGGTCGGGCTGGTGCCGACGACCGTAGTGCCGTTTTTCTTCCACTGGTATTCAAGCGTCGGATCGCCGCTCGCAGTGATCGCAAGGGTGGCACCGCCGCCAACATAGGTATAATTGGTGGCTCCGGAAAGATCGGTGACGATGCTCGGCGGGGTGGAACCGGCAATCACCTTGATGCTCCCATCCACCTGCGAATTGTCCTGCCAAGCCAGCCCATTGCCCAACGTGGGCAAAATGAGGCTGGCAAAACCGCCGCCGCCAATGGCTGGGAACAAAGTGAATGAGTCGCCCAAGGCCAAAGTGCCGCCAACATTATTGACCACCAGCGTCCCGCCGTAGGTCATTGACTGGCCCCAGCAATTAAGCGTGTTGCAGTTGGGCGTGCCGCCTTTGTTGATGGTCATCTTCAAAGTGCCGGCCAGCACCGCATTGCTCACGATCTGGCTGGTGCCATTCAAATCAATCGTGGCACCGGCCCGGACATCGAGAAAGCCGTTTGTGCCGATGCAGTTGTTGATGCCGCACAGGACGGTGCCAGCCATGAGGCGCACGCCGCAATTCGTGCTTGTGCCGACCGCGTTCAGACGGATCGAGCCACTGCCTTTCGCGACCAGTCCATAGACGCCATTGTGGGCGTCAATGTTCAACGGGCCGTTGAGGATGAGGTCGCCCGTGGCGGTATTCGCGCCGGCGGCGGCGGTTAGGACCATACCATAGCCACCATTGACCATCTGAATGTTGGAATCAATCATGGTTCCAGAAGCCGCCGCCGTGGTGGACAAGCCCGGATTGCTGTTGATATCGAAAATGTTAAAGCTCGCCATGCCGGAGCCGTATTGTCGGATGGTGGTGGGCGCGCCGTTCACCACCACTCCACCGTTGACATCGTAGGATTTCCCGCCCAGCAAATACAAGCCAGTGGTGGCCGCAGCGCCATCACCATAGATTTGCATGGCAGTGTTGGCATAGCCGCCGCCGGTGCTGTAACCAATCTTGAGCGTGGCCCCGTTGGTCACGGTGTAAGGAGCGTCGCCATTCTTGGCCTGCACTTCCAGCGTGCCCGCGCTGACAAAAATATTCGTGCTGGTCAGGGAGCCGGTCAGCGTCACTTTACCGGTGCCCGCTTTGACAAAGACGTTGGCAACCGAAACCGGAACGGTGATCGTGCCATTAGTCGTGGCCGTGATGGCCGGGGAACCCAACAACGTGAGCGTCTGGCCGGAAGTGTTCGTGATGGTATAAACGCCGCTGCTGAAGGTGATTGAGTTAGCCGTCACGCTGTCACCAAGAGTTACCGTGTAAGTTCCCGTGCCGCCCGCGCCATAGATGGCCGAGTCGTTCGGGTAAAGAACATCATTCGCCGATCCCGTCCACCAATTAGTCCCGGCCAAACTCCATGTGCCGGAACCATCCTGTGCTAGGGTGGTCCCGGTGTTCGCGTCCCAAGTATCGGTCACTGCCGCATGCACCGAGACCGTTAGGACGGAGCCGGTGGAGGTGATGGACGGGAAACTGCTGCTGGTGACCAGCACCTGATAGAAACCAGTGTCGGTCGTCGCTGCCGAACTGTTCGTAAAATTGGCAAAGGTGGCGTTGGCACCCGTCAGGTTGGTTCCGGCGTGCTGCCATTGATAGCTCAATGTGCCGATGCCGATCGCCGTCGAGGTCAGGACGAACGAAGCCGCAGGGGTCGTCACGGTCGTGGCGGGGGCACTTTGCGTGACCACCGGCTGGTCGGTGATGATGAACCCGGATAGTGCAGCATTGTCAGATTGGGATTGAATATAGAGTGTATCGGCAGTGAATACACCGCTGGAATCGCTTACACCCACCATGGTCTGACCCCATTGAGCCACTGTAGGGTTGTTTACCACCGTGCAATGGTAGGTCGAGTCATCGGTGGTGACACCATCAGTGAAAAATACATCGGCCAGGTTGGTGAATGAGAGGGGTGCATAGCCTCCTATAGCGCCCATGGATTGAATCACATAGCCGTTCGGAAACTTCGCGGCCAGACCGGAGACGGAAACCGAGAACGGGTTGGCTGCATTGCCTTGAATGTTTCCCCAAAAGACCTCATCATTACCTGGTTTAGCAAACTCACCCGGCGTATAGGCAGGGTAGGTTGAGCCTGATGCAAACGGGCAATCAATACCCGACCCACGCGTTCCAGCGGGCGAATTCACATTACAGGACAAACCGCCGGCAAAGGTGGTGGCGGTTCCGCCAAAAGTGCATAATTGATTTATGGCACTACCATTGTCTGCGCTGCCAATGGGATCCGTGTTGCTCCAGTTTGCCGGACTCACGCCGAAGGCTTTGGCGGTGACGGGCATGCCGGTCGCATTGTAGGTTGAGTAGCCGTTACAAGATCCAATGGTCTGTGGATTATTTCCAGAATCGTAATACCACTGTTGGAAGTTGAGGCCGATGGTGGAGCCGGCGTGGGCGGCGCCCAGCATGAGCGCGCAGGCCGGCACCGCCAGCAAAGTTTGTTTAAGGTGTTTGGTAAAAATGGATCGTTTCATAGCATGGGTTGGCGGACGGCTGTTTTCGTTTGGACCGGCAAGTTAACTTAAACTGCTATCCGCCTGTATTCTTGTCACCGCCCACAAAACGTCCATACCACATTCGGGGGACGGGCCAGATCGAAAGCGATCTTTCATCCAGTCACCGCCAGCGGCTGTCCGCCTCACCGCGAAACAATTCTTGCCAAAATAATTGCGGCGGCCGCCTTCCCGCTGCCCGCGCTTGCCAGCCCTAAAGTCATCATTGGAATGGCCAAGGTTGCCGACGAACGGGCGTGGGCGGCAACTGGGCAGGCCCAAGCGGCTCTGGAATTGGCGGGAACAGTTTTGGTAACGGCAAATGCGCCCGACTCTATTCCGGATAACCAAAGGCCCGGCAATATGGAGCGAGCCTGGCCTGCACTGGCGCGAGCGCGGTCGCGTAGCGCTCCCAGCGGCCCACCGCACGTTTATAGACCGGCTGGGTCACGTCGTG
>Ga0182030_10003174_pt1 | contig 35077 bp, 37 predicted proteins | sample 812S3MmetaG_FD_121299 | JGI IMG/M metagenome (GOLD analysis project Ga0182030, IMG submission 121299) | Permafrost microbial communities from Stordalen Mire, Sweden - 812S3M metaG (Illumina Assembly) | ecosystem: Environmental > Terrestrial > Soil > Wetlands > Permafrost | place: Sweden...
AAAAGATTTGAATTACTAATTTATAGAAATCAAAAGTCTTTTATATTTCTATATCTCTTCTAGATTTAGTAAACACAATCAGTATGTGATCTGAAGTTATATATTTATACTAAATCTAGACAAATACTCTAGTAATTCTATAGTCAAAGAATTTAAAATACTTCTATATTATATTTATTATAATAAATATTTAGTCAATTTATAGTATCTTTATTTAATTATATATATATATTTTCTAATTTGATATAGAAATTATTTGTAAAATATATATATTTATTTTAATAATATAAAAATTATCTATTATAATTAAGCTCAGTAATTTAAGTGCGATTTGAATTTCAATGTCACGTGACCTCGCTAGAGGTCTTCTATATAAGAATCTCTTTCTAGTTTTCTAGATCTGTAACTTAGTATTCTAATTAATAAAAGCTCTATTTGATCTATTCTAGATACTTATAATATTATCTATAAAGTATATATATACTATATATTATAATAATAATATACTTAAAAAATCCCTAGCAAAATCATATACTTTTAATACGTAATTCTATTAATACATTAATAATGTAGATTATATATATTATAAATGTACTAAATATACGTTATTAATGTACATTGCTACAATAGAGCCTAGTTACAAGTTCACAATTTCTTCCTCTCTCAGACAACACTGATCCTATCGAGATTCCTTATACATCTATAGTACGCAGTTAATTCCGCCACATCGTTTTCCTTCCTACCTTTACCTTTTCCAAGCTGGGATTCTACAGAATTTTCGGGTCTGGTACTTGTCACTAGATTCACCATATGGAATCTTGAAATGCCCCGCCAGAAAATTTTCAAGTAATCCCAAGTAGGGTTCCAGTGCTGGGCCGGTTTTCACCGTCAATGCCCGAAGAGCGAGGTGATTAGCTACTTATAGATTCTCCGTAGTACTGGGTTCCTTAACTACCAAGGTATAGTACCTAGGTACTGTACCTCTCTACCTTCTTATGCTGTGCACAGGTCAGAGCGGTGCTGCAACTTGGCAGTTTAATGTCTCGTGAAAGCTGACTGAATAGACGCACTACCTTGGTGTCCACACTGTGCTATGGTATACCATAATCCGCACTTTTGAACTTTTTTTTTTGTTTGGCAGTTGCGACAGCGAATCTCAACGAATGGGAATCGCCGCCATAAACCCCTGCAGACCTGATGTGCAGAATTATATTGCTGTGGGGGGTTGAGTAAGCAGCAACACGTTCCAGCAACGCATGCAACTAGGACTGCATTGGATGACCAAGAATGTACGGACCAATAAGTCCTCGCTACATATGGGAACCCCCAATGGGAGGAGATTGAGGGTGGATTGTATCCATATACTCGAGTTTACTGGTTGGTTAACCGATAATGATCCTCAACCAATAACGTGCCTTATAAGCTCGCTAAATATTACAGGGGGTTATAGGGTAGTGATCACTAAAGATTTAGGATTATCGGTTGACCGGTGAACTCTGGTAAGGTCTAGAATACTTGGTCGCTGATACTTGCTTGTCCTTCGCCAGCCAAGGCAAAGACAGACATCAATATCTTGCCTCAACCCGTCCGCCCTTGCTATGGCACATCACGACTTGGAATGGGAACACGAAGTTGTCGAATATAGCGACGCCGATGAACTTCCATTTGCAGGTTATGGAAGAGAACCGAAAATTGGCGAAAAGGATAATTTGGAATGGGCGATAGGAATGCGCCCCCCGTTCAAGGCTGTGGAAGCTGTAAAAAAACGTATCCCAATTCAAGCGACAGACCAAATATCCCTAGAAACATGCAAAAATACTTGCCAAAGAGAAGCGAAAATCATGATCGCCGCGCGACATGACCACGTTCTCCATATTATCGCAACATACATACTTAAACGATCCGAACGAAGTTTCTTCTTTTACATCATTACGGATCGCGCGGAGGGGGATCTCTCAAGCTATCTCCGGCCTGATAAACTTGATATACGATGGATCGGATGCTTGATAACCGTCGTAGCTTATATTCATAGCCTTGGGATTCGACACAGGGATATCAAGCCAGAAAACGTCCTTGTAAGTCGATCGAACAATAAGATTCTTTTAGCGGACTTTGGCACATCGCATATGAGTCTTGGGATGACGGTGCCAACGACCATGCCTGGATGGGGAAAAAGCAGGACGCCATCCTACTGCGCCCCGGAAGTGGACTTGGAGAAAGCAAGGACCCGGGGTCGGTCGGCAGACATCTTCTCCTTAGGAGCGGTGATTCTCGAGATGCTTCTTTCTCATTCCTATGAGGCCCAGTATACCAGATTGCAAAAGGCAACCAAGCTGTCCACGTCCAAGTCCTACGCCAACAACCTTGACGCGGTGCATCGTCTTCTGGCCGAGTTGGTGGCCGATCCCAAGACGAAACCTGACTGGCACTCCAAGATATTCACTCTCTGCCGGGAAATGCTGGACATAGATCGAGATCAGCGCCCTCGAGCCGACGACATCAAGTCACGTTGGATTTTTCTCTTGTCAACGAATAATCTACCCACGTGTTCTACGTGCGCGAACGGCAGGCCCAAGACAAATGAGAGTGACCTCATTGAAGCGTGCAAGAATGGCCGGCTAACGGAGGTGACGGATTTACTTAATGCGAGAGTAAATCCGAGTGCAAAGGGAGCGATACACCAAGCTTCCGTAGCGGGCAATGCAGCGATCGTGGATACTCTTGTCAAAGCCGGAGCTGATGTCAACACCGAGGATTATGCCGGGCATACACAACTTCACTACGCGGCCCTCTATGGGCGTGCGGACGTAGTGAACCTACTGCTGGGTTATAGAGCCGGAAATGGGAGACATTTGGCAAATGTGGAAGTCCAGGATGTCGAGGGGCAAACAGTGCTTCACTGTGGAGCTGCGAATGGATCCGAGACGATACTCGAAGCATTGCTGAAGAAAGAGGCTTCCATTGACAAACCTGATGGGTTCGGACGGACGGCGCTTCACTACGCTACTAGAAGCGGTCATAAGAATGCTGCTAAGCTCTTACTTAGTCGCGGGGCAAATCCAAATGCAAGGGATATATATAACAACACTGCGCTAGACTACGCAAATGCGAAGGGCCTGAAGAGCATAAAAAAGCTACTGAAGAACTGGCCAGAAAAACGCTGGAAGTTGTGGCTTCGAAGATAGGAGCTGTCCTTCCTATCTGGCTATGACCTTGGTAACCTAGGTCGGGACTTTAACGAGGGCTGAGGGGGCGTTCGAAGGTTTCCGATGGTTACGAGTTCACAAAGCAGTATCTCGGCATGAAAGATGCATAAGTTGTTTTGACTTGTGTTCTTTCTTGCCTTTCAAATGCCCTTTCAGATTCCTATTACTAGACACATTGCCTTACAAAGAAGCTAGAAATGTATTTCTCCTCCCTGAGATTATCTTCGATCCGTCCTTGATCCTTAGTCCACATGTCACCCTACTGGGCCTCATTCTTGCCAATGCCAAATTTAGATCATTTACAAATATTTAGTCCTAATCTTTTTCTATTATCTTAAATAAATCATTCTATTTGTTGTATTTTTTGTAAGAGTCCAGGCCATTGCTCGTGGCCCCTTCTTAAGCGAAATTGTCTCTCCACTATAATTTTCTATCTATCTTCTTTTTAAAACATCATCCGCAAAACGTGAAAAAAGATTCTAGTACTTCTAGTGTGCTAGAAGTACTAGAATCGGATAATCTTATGTTTATTTTTATGTACTTCTAGCATAAGCTTATATTCTAGAAATACTACTAAAGTATGTCCGTCACTAGAACCACTAGCAAGGTGTTGTAAGGTGTAGCAAGGCATACTCTTTTTTAATTGACCAGAAGTTTTAGTATGTGTATAGGCCAGAATATTAAAAGTTAACCAAAGTATCTAGAACCATTGTTGGTATCACCAGGAATACCTATCGCGATAGGCTAGCAATGCAGTACACGTAATTCAGTACATGCGTTGTAAGGATTGATATTCTACGAGACTATAAAGCTAGCGAGCTGTCTTATATAACCTGCTCACAAAGGCTCCTAATCCGACCTAGCTCTTACTAGCGTCGCGTCCTCTTTGTCGTCCTTTGTTGAACGAAAGGTATGTCGTACCAACAACCATAGTATTATAGTATTTTTATATATTGAAAAACAATACTATCTACCCTATTTTGTATGTTCATTGTTAATATTAACTAGAGTTACTCCTCTAAGTACAGAATTTAGGGGGAGATTATATCGTCCTCCAGAACAACGTTCCTCCAGCGCTAGTATCTAGTCCCTTACTACTATAGTCACCTAACATACCTAGGGAATTCCTATGTCAACTAACCAAAGATAGGGAGACAGTATAGCTCTACAGCCTGATATGTCACTTACTCCGACACTTTTTAATATAAATTTATATAATAAATTAATTAAATGAAAACAATGAAGTATATAGTAAATTAAATTTTTTATTTTAAAAAAGAGTCTACTTTTTTAATAAAAAAAATAAAAAAATTATGTATGCGGTTAAGCCTCTCCTCGACTTGGATCCGGGCCCTCCGAGAATTCAACCAATTGGTAGCCAAGTAACATATTTAGGGCTGACATTCAAGTCCTCAGCAACCTATCCAACTTAAAAACACCATTCCCTTCATAATCCATAAAGATTTCCCCCTTCCTATTATCTAATCTCTTGCTTTCCAATTTCAGTCATGGCAACCCCGAAACCAACAATCCTCCTAATCCAAGGGTCCTTCCAACTGCCCCTTGTCTACAAATTCCTCACCGACTCTCTCATCTCAGACGGGTACCCCACAGTACACCCACCACTCCCAAGTTGCACATCTCAAGACCATCCTAATTTCACCAAAACTACTCTTATTGACGATGCTCTCGCGGTCAGAATGCAACTTATCCGGCTGATTGAATATGAATTTAAGACTGTAGTCGTGGTCATGCACTCATACGGTGGTCTTGTAGGCAGCGAAGCCATCCCTCCAGGTTTGACGTTCTTAGACCGAAAGAAGAGGGGTTTGAAAGGGGGAGTTATACATTTATTTTTCTTCGCGGCCTTTCTGTTGGAAGTGGGACAGAGTGTTTTGAGTGCTTTCGGAGAATCGCCGAATAATGATGTTAGGGTAAGTAATATCTTAAGATCTAGAAATAAATGTGAAAGACTAATATAGGAAGCCTGACGGCCGCTTCTACGTGCGTAACGCCGCAGAAATTATCTATAATGATCTCCCTTCCGCCGAAGCAAAACTCTGGGAAGAGCGCATGGTAGCGCAGTCTTATGCTGTGCAGGAGACGAAACTCACGCGAGCGGCTTATACATATATCCCGTGTACGTATTTGGTGTGTGAGAATGACCAAGCGGCGCCGGTGGTTTACCAAGAGAGGTTTGCCGAGATGGCGGGAGCGACGGTAGTCAGGTGTGGGGCGGGTCATAGTCCGATGTTGAGTCAGGTGGATGTGTTGGTGAGAAGAATCGGTGAGGCGGTTGAGAGGGCGGTGGAAGAGGAGGGAGAAATGTAACGATGGTGTAATGGTGAAGAGCTTTACATAGACGGAATCTCCCCATAAATCCGACCTTGCTTCAAGATCGCTACATTCGTAAATCTGACAAAGAATTTTCATAATTCCTCAAATATGCAAACATACTTCTCCAAATATCTCCCCAAATCCCTCACCACGGCACCGCTCTTGGCCCCTGAACATCCCTCCACTGCCCATCCCTCCTCACCCCCTCCTTATTTTCCTCCACCTGCCTTTCCGCATTAACACCCACCTTCTCCCCCACCCTCATCTTTCTAAACCCCCACTTCCCCATCGCCCAAATGGCGCCAATCCCCACACTCGTCAGTAACGTCGGTGGCGCCAACACAAACGCTGCTCCTGACACCACACCCCCAAATGCACTCGCCCCAATAGCCGCGACGAGCGAGCCTACTAAAGCATATTTCGCGTAGCGGACTATGCGCCAGAATATGAATATACCGATGAATCGGAGGGAGCGTAGGAGGGCCCGGGTACGGAGGTGTGCGGGGTGGGGCGCATTGGGGGAGTTGGGGGAGAACAGGTAGTGGAGGTTGTGTTTTGCGGAGGTGAGGGCGCTGGAGGAGCGAATGTTGGCCTTAGTTTCGGTTGAGGGTTCGGATGAAGAGGAGGAGGGGAGAGTTGGTGAGGCGCCTCTTGAGGGAGACATTTTGTTGTTTGTTTGGAGATGTGTTAGGTGAGGGTGTTGATGTTGAGCTGAGCTATAGGGAAAATCTTAGAGCTACGTCATTGTGCACTGAGCCGTTTACTACGCGTTCAGCCCCTGTTCTTTAAACGAATAACTGTCAGAATTAAGTGGTCAAATGTGGGAGATTCTTTGATTATGTACCAATATGCAAGTCTCATAGAGCTTTAGCAAGCTTGCTCGGTATGATACTTAGGATTTGACCAAGTGGGCAAATCGCAAGTCACATTATGAAGAGCACACAATGTGGCGTTGCGCTGAAGTGATGATTGGACCCCTGGATTTAGCGACAACATGCCAAAATTTCGAACCTCAGCCTTGCCTCTGCATCTACAGTTCTCTCAGACGAGCACCACTTCCGCAGTTCAGAAAAGCGGCTTCCCTTCTTTGCAGATATAATGGACCATCGATAACGCAAACAGAATAAGCATCACTATGCCTCTATGGGTCCCACGCACCACCTTCCCCACGCAGCTCAATCTGCCAAAGTCCTACTTCCTAGGTCACCATGCGTCCGGTCTGGCAAAGATGAAAACTATGCTCTCATCAATTGACCTCATAGTCGAATGCCGCGATTATCGCGTACCTCTGACGTCTCGAAATCCGCTGTTCGAGATGTCGCTCGCAGGTCGAGAACGAGCTATTATCTACACCAAGCGGGATCTTGGGAGTAAACGTCGACCTGCGGATATAAAGGTTTGCATTTTCCCCTATACTTCTCGAAGGTATTTTGCTGATTTGAAGTTTGCTATGCAGAGGGAGGATATGATTCGATCATGGCACAAACCATCCGCAACACTATTCTCCGATTTCCGGTCAAGGAGCGATATCAAATTCGTCCTAAAATTCCTTAAAGATTACGCGTCTCATTCTACTTCTCTCCTCGGCTCTCGAATATTGGTAGTTGGGATGCCCAATGTTGGGAAATCATCGCTTTTGAATGCACTACGAATGGAGGGAGTTCATCGTGGAAAAGCGGCTTTTACGGGCGCACAACCGGGTGTTACAAGGAAGATTGCTAATGGAGTGAAGATTGTGGATCCGGACGCTGAGAAAGGGACGGAGGGCGTGTATTTGGTAGACACTCCGGGTGTGTTCGTGCCGTTTGTACCTGATGCAGAGAGTATGTTGAAATTGGCGCTTGTGGGGAGTGTGAAGGATACAATCATTGCGCCTACTACACTGGCGGATTATCTGCTATTTCATATCAACAAGCAGGAGCGCGGGACGGAATTATATGATGATTACTGTGCACCAACGAATGATGTTATACAACTATTGGAAGCAGTTTGTTGGAAAACCGGGAGACTGGGAAAGGGTGCAGTGCCCGACGTAGATGCGGCGGCGTTGTGGCTTATTCAGAGGTGGAGACAAGGGAACCTGGGAAAATTTATATTGGATGAGGTGACGGAGGATGGGTTAGAGAAGAAGATGATGGAGAAGGTGGGGGAGAGTTTGAGTCAGGCTAGGAAGCGGAAGAAGAATGAACAGATTGCGAGGGCGAGATTAAGGCAGGCGGAGACCGCAAAAGCGTAACCACCACGCCTTGAAAGCATTATCGAGCTTCTATCTTGTACCGGGGGCAGCTGATATTCGGACTTTATCTACCTTCAACATGCTACAAGTTGCGGCCGACCATCCTAGCGTCAAATAAATAACGTAGTACAAGATGCAAGGTGGCCAATTTAAGATGCCAGATCCCTTTGTGGTGGGATTCTCGAGAAGGAATAAACGGAATCTCCTGAAAAAGTTTTACATATTACTGGCGCCGACTCCACTCTTCGGTCGGCGGCCTGATCTGAGCGAAAAACTACGATTATTTGGCTACATTTACAATGAACTGCTTCTGGTCGTGGCTGTGGCTTGTTCTCAACCCCCGTCACAACGCTCAGCGAGTCCGCCTTTCAACGCATAGTACCTCTGAGTTTCTGAAATAGAGAGAAATTCTACCATATCTCGGAAATTGTCGACAAGAGATCCTTTATTTTTCTATATTCTCCGACGTAGATATTACATTACACGTCGTGAATATTCAATAAAATCTCAAGAACCCAAATCTCTATCCAGGAAATCCAGCTAGTTGCTAGCTTTCTAAAACATGAACGCTGTGGTATCTCATGCCCAAACGCCTCATCATTTCCTGCTCTTTTAATGCTGATGCCCGTTACATCTTTAAGCTAGTATTACGAGTTTAAAGCTGGCTGCTCAACCACCACAGACTATACACGTATTATAAAAACAATGATTCTGACCAAAAAGGTTTTAGAGAATATCAGTACGGACCTGCCGGAAACTCTGGAAGTTGGCGACATAAGTCAAGTCTGACTTTCAGGTGTGCAGACACTTCCTCTGCCGTCATGTTACGATACTCTGGTGACGGATGATGCTCCTCAATGTGTTCTCGCATTTGCCCTCGAAGGTTGAAGGAATAACGATCCTCTCCAGCACGACACGTCTCATCTGTACATTCATACCATGTACAGCATGCAAAGCGCTCCCATCGGCCTATTTCAGGGTCTTCTTTTGCTCGTTCTCGACGTTGCCTGACAAGCTGAAGTGCTAGGTTGTGCAGGTTGACTTTGACTTCTGGCCGTTCTAGTTCTTTCTGAGTGTGATCTCGCAGCATGTCCAATGTCGTGTACATCTGGCCAGGTAATCTCGTATCCCTTTCCTCCTTCCATTCGTCCAAAGAAACATGACCAATTCCATCTTTAACATTGAACCTGAAATATTGGAACTCTGCAGCTGTGTCTTGTGCAAAGCGTGAGTGACGCAGAACATTCTCATGTGTCCTTTCGCAATCCGTGAGAGATGCCCTAGCAGTTTTAAGAAGCCTGCTCGCGTAGTTGATGACCCTTGCAAGATGAAGCCTCTTCTTGGTGTCCGATAATTGTACTGGCATTCCAGTACCGAAGCTAGCAACGTTCTTGAGGCAGTTTCTATGAAGGTTGTGAATTTCATCAATGGCCTCAATTGTGGGGTTGTTCGTGCCAACCCCTCCATCACTATACAGCTTGTCACCAATTTTTTGCGGTCTGAAATATGTCGGTGCAGCAGTTGTGGCTCGGCATATCTTCCATATCTCATGACTGTCGACTGTTTCCCAGTGACGGGGTTGTTGAAATGCGGTAGTGGTGGGAGGAATGTCGATCTTATAGGTTCGAAAAAGATGTATACCTTTGTTGGTTCTATTGATTGTTTCTTCATTCGCGACGACAGCACTAAGGACCAATCAGTACGATGATCAGGCACACCTCTGCGAAATATGGTCACTCACCACCGGCTCAAATCGGAAGGGGATGGAAATAATCCAAATCGATCTCCGTCACCTTGCCGTTGCGTTGGGGTTTTATCTCTTGTCAGTTTCTGAATGGCATTAACAAGTGGGGCTTTGTGGTATTTGTCGCATGGTATTCCAACAATACTCAGTGGCCGGGGCTTTCCAAAGACCACTCTTCCGATAGTTTTATATTGGTCAAGGCATTCCGCAACAGACATCCGCCAGCGCGAGAGCATTACTGCGATTAAACTGGACCCAGTCAGCGATGCAGACGAGTGTAGCGTTTAACCTACTCACCCTCCAGTACTAGTGCCAATCATGTAGTCTGGGTGGGGTTAGGAGTAATTCTGATAGGGGAGAGATGGATTTAGACTGACCAAAGTAGTGGCAAGGTAGGTACTCGCAAATCAAGGCCCCTTCCTCCTCTATCCCAGTCTTATGAGTCTTTATACCGATGGGCTTCTCACACGGCGCGAAGCTTGAACTGTGGATTTCATGCTGCTTATTGTCACGTTCGATGCGACCGATACATCTCATGAGCTCCGCAATCATGAGCAAGCTAGCATAGCCTCGAATGCCCCCTCCGTCTGCTGAACTTAGAATTTGATATTGACTTCAGTGTCACTATATTGGCTTACCACAAGTGAGAAGACTTTTCTGATGCCAAAACCTGGTTGCTGGAGCTGGGTCAATCCGTCTCGGTTCTGGACCGTCATCTTGGGAGATATCAGCAACTTCTCGTGAAGGTGCCGCTGTAACAGAATCAGAATCGACCACAGCGTGCTCCGATATATTTGAGGATATAGACAAGTTCAACCCTGGTCTGCCTCCTGGGATAGAATCCCCGTTGGCAGTATTTACTGGATCATGCAGTAGAAGGTCGGTAGCTGCACGTGCCTCCAAAAAGCTAGGGACGAAAGATGATGGATTTCCGCTTGTAGGAGGAAGGTCACCTAAACTGTTACTCCGGCCTCGCGGCATGATGCAAAGTCTTAGGGATATGAACGGAGTGTAGCGCAAAGTGTCATATGGAGGAATCACCCAGGGAATTTATGTCAAGCCGGTTTTATAAATTCTCACGAGGCTCTGCCATTGCCGCCAGCCACACATGGTCTCGATCAGACAGTCCCAATCAGAAATGCGGGAAGTACCAGAAAGGGATGAAAAGAAGAAAAAGGCATTGCGCCAGCACCTAAATAAGAATAAAGGTATTCTTCCCGCGCATCCTTTACCTCACGCAATACACAGAAAACTGTGATCCAGCCCCTTGCAGCTCTAGCTATGAGACTATTCGAAATGTCGATTAAGAAGGGGGGAGAGATGCGGCGTTCGCTAGCCTTGTGCAACCCATCGCGCCCCGCAGAAAGCAAATATTTCAGCTGAAAGCCACAAAAAGCCACGAAAATTCATACTCGCGAGCAGCACTTGCTATTGGTTAGGCTTAAGTCACTACCAAGGGTTGTGCATATCTTCCCAACTAGGCACGGGGCTTAATAGAGGCGTTATGAAAAGGGTTTGCCCGGAAACGTGTGCATAAGATCAGCGCAGCCATGATCAATTAAGCCACAAATTAAGGGCGGTGACCTTAGCTATTGTACAAGGCTCTTTCCAAGGCGAGATGAGTGCTCTCCCCCTTGATATATATATCCGCACTTCCCTCTTTCAGCCGCATTGTTAGTGCCCCTCAATTATAATTCCCAAAGAAGTTCCTTCGCCTCAAGATGCAACATCCAAGATCATATTCCGGCAGTCTTTCACCGCCCACCCCTCTGAGCCCGCAACATGATTTCAGTAATCCAGCTCTGGACAATGTAGTCACTTCGGGTTCACGATCAGATCATAGGAAATCGGGCAGTTTCACCACAATGCCACCTTCTCGTTCCCCTTCCCAGCGCCAAAAACATATCGACGAATTACTCGTGAAAGACTTATCTGCGTACCGAGGCAAAGATAGGTTGTACGAGTACAGCAAAAAGCTCCAGGTGGTCGGAAGAGAACAACGAGACGAAATTGCCAGGTTAGAAGAGCGAGTCGCCGCCAATCTGAGTAAGAGTGCATCTGGAGGAAGTATCCGCCGAGCCACGGATGACTCCAAGAAATCGGACGAGACCCTGAAAAATGATCGGAAAGGACTTGCAATTACGTATAGCCCTTCAGAGAATGTGCTAAAAGTTCTCAAAAGAAATGAAATGGACGGTAAGAAAAGCCCAACTACTTCTTACTTACGAAGACTTAACGATCCTCTAGATTTGCATTACATAGAAGCAGATTTACCAAGCTATCACCTGTGGAACGATTGCCTACACATATACTTCGACAAGATCCAGAACGAAAAACCAGATACCAATGGCCGTCCTGAAGTTATTGTATTGAAGCAGAAGCTGGATAATTGCGTAGCGCAGAACCGCACTTTTGTCCGTACCGTGGTGCTCGGGAAATTGGGGGTTGGAATCAGGTTTAGAAGAATCACTGGTCAGATCAACTCTATATGGGTTCACTCTTCAAACCCACACCAGTCGCGACCTACAGAGAAGACGAGCCTGTTGCCCTCATCTGATACTAAACGTCAATCTCGATACTAGGTTATGGTTTGTATGTCTTTCACTGGTTGAAGACCTTATACAACTTTCAAGGATACCTATTTTACGATGTAACGAGTCTTTTCTGTACTAGGATTCATGTAGATTTAGGGGGTTTGGCATGTTACAAAATCTATCAAGTAATATCTTTTCTCTTGGATGCATTTTCAAGTCTAATTGGGGATTTGAACACATCCTTGGGGTTCAAAGTGAATTGGAGTTTGGGGTCTGATATTTTCTGTATCTGAGGCCATTGATTTGGGGAGCCTTACAGGATAATGCCGTGATTGAAGGGTCAATGTCTAACCGCTGAAATGTCAAAGGAATTGCCACAATTACATTCCCCTAACTCGTAATATGAATCCCTCCACAATCCTGCCACTGGCGGCTGAACATGTGGAATAAGGTATCAACACTAGACAAAGTCGCTGTGGGCCAGACGCATGCGGAACCCATCGAATCAAAGACCAAGATTCTACCGTCGTGGACCTCAGGCTTCAACGTGTCATGATCGGAAATAGATAAGCGAGGCTTAACGCTCATGAAGTCGTGAGGGTTCTTCCGGCCTTCATCGCCGACCTTCTCACATTTGATGTTTTAGAATTCCCGTCCCACACCCTCACACTGCCTCTCCACCAAACCCTGCATAATCCACTTAATAAGATTTTTGGGATGGTTGCCTCCCCAATAGCAAAGCCTGATCTAGAATCAGCCTCCACCCCTGTGGCTACATCATCTGCCTGTCACCATGAAACATAACCTCACATGTAGCCTTCCTTGCCGCATGTGGGTTCTCCATCCTATTCAGGATAGCGGCGATTACCGTTGCGTCATTGAGGGACACGGGCTGTGCCGTTATGCATATGCAGATTTTGTCCAGGAATAGTAGTGTTTAGCGATTCTGAGCCTGAATTGTTTCTAAAAAGCTGAAATGGGGACGAGGCTCTGGGGAATACATGCCCAATGGTGATGGGGAAAAGGTATTATCGGTTGTGCCTTGTGCCCAGAGGAGAACCCTTTTCGCCCGTGACAAGAATTCATAGCCTCGTGGTTCTGTTGAAGGCCTTCTGGGGACGAACGAGACATTGGCAACAGTCATGAGATCACCGAATTATTTCCAAGGAGGGTGCGGGCTGAAAGGAGGGAACAAAAGCGCAGTAAATACGACAGAGAAAATAACCTTGGGGCTGACGGCTGAGTACACCGATGACATTGACTGGGATTGAGCAGTTCCTCCGGTCAGGAGATCTCGCCATGAGCGTTCCTGTCCGTTGAAGAAGGATTGAGGTTTTAGTTCTTAAAGAAAATGAGGCCATAAAAAGCAGGAAGCTCCTTATCTTAGCTAAAGCCCGCTCCGTACAACCTCCCATTGGCCAATTATACGATGGACGAGACATCTAAAGTACTTCCAATTGGACTTTGAGATGGGAATTCTTTCTACTTAGAGAGCCTTCTAAAAAGATCATAGGATGACATGACTTGACACTTGTTTGTAAATTAACGAAAAGTAACAACTAGAAGAGGGAAAATTAATTACAAATGAAGAATGTGTTCATCATTTTGATACTGTGAATTATCTTTCTTCTAAACTTATTTTCAAGATGAAACTCGTCGCATCCCAATATATCCTCAAGCAGTAAAGCATAGTGAGGAGTGAAATAAATTGCGAGAGGTTTTGAGGTCTAAGAAGAACGTAAATGAGATTTTAATACATAATATAGACTCAGAAAAAGCGTTTTAGTAAACTGCTACAGAATCAATCATAACAATAAACATACGAAGATTAAAAGTCAGTTGCATCACTAAATTACCCTATAAAAAATCTATAGTCTTAAAAGCCTAAATATACTATAAAGCTTATAATTATAAAATATATAGATACTAATAATATTAGTTTTAGTACTTATAATTAGTTGCTGTATACTGTTACTATAAGGCTGTTTTTGTATAGATAATATCTAATCTAAATATATTATAAGAGTCTAAAACTATAAAATATATAAATACTAATAGAGTTTATTTAAAAGACTAGATTCTATAGCTAAAAGACTTTTTTAATTCTATATCTAATAATATTTAGATTACTAAACTATAAAAAAATAATAACAAAATTGTCGTTTTACAAAGTATATTTACAATGTACTTACAGGTCCTTTTTAGCAATACAACTTTTTGCGGTAATCTTCGTATGAACCTTTGCTTTCTTATCTTTCTCATAGTCACCAATATCCGCTGGATATTATCCTACGTCTCAGAAAGCACGACTCGAAGGACTAATCATATACATCACTGCAAGCTATCTTAACAGTAGCCCAAGCAGCCAGGGCAAAATACATCCAAGGCCCCATGACAAGATGAGAGTAGCTAGGTTTATGTTAGATCATATGTAGCCTCGCGCATCCAAACGAGCACTACTTCTATCATTGGTATAATGTAGTGCATTTCAATATCGAGAAGCTGTTGATGGAACAAAGAAGTGGGTAGCAGATAAGTCCTAATCTCAGGCGAGAGATCTCTATAGACATGGCTGGCTTTTAGCGTAGAATGACAAGACAAAAGAGCTATGGATGGTGTTTGAATCAGGAGAGGTAGACAAGAAAAGTCTAATAATATATCTCTCAGTCGAGGAAGCTAGGAGTTGATTGACCTTAAGGAAGCTGGACGACCATCAAACATCAATTTTGTCGCACAACCTGGTACTTCATTTATCAATTTCCCCCAAGGCTAGATTTGAAGGCTTCCCCAGCTATGACAAGGGATCTGAACCTAGACAATCTTGGATTCGAATCTATAATCGGCGCCTCTGGTAATATCATCCCGCGTGAATTTCACTAAGATATTGCCGATCCCGTTATTCCAAAGACTTATTCCTCGTGCGTGTCTCCTCCATCCCATGAGTATCTCTCTATCACGATGCGAAAACGAGCCTAGTGTCCATACATGAGCAACTTGGGAAGTTTGGAAGGGAATCCCAAACTCTTATGATGCCGCCTGAATACCCATCAATGTGACTGTATGTCCACGGCAACCCGAAAATAAGATTTGCCACAAGACTTGATGAGCTGAAAATGTTCATGATAATCTTCGCATTGGCTTGATGTCTAATTTGTATTTAGACATTTACCACCGTCTCTGAAAGGTTGAATGAACGAACCTGGGAAGAACTCAGCCCAACTTGTCAAGCAACCTCCGTCGTCTCCTCTCCACTAGCTCCTCCTGTACTTCTTCACTTGTTGGTAATCTCCATCCCTCCCCATCTCCAGCATCTCCCGGCAATGGCTCCCAGCCCTTCGGTGCTTGCCCATCTTCACCAGCCAGAAGATTTTCAAAAGCTTCCTTCTCCTTTTGTATCTCATATGCCAATAATTTCCCGTCTTCCTCGTCAAGATTGTAGCCGTAGTACGAAGCATCTACTTGCTTCCGTAAATCTGCTCTTGATTCTAAAGGCTTGTCATCTTTTGGCTTTGGTGCCGCGGCCTCAAACATCTCTTTAACACCAGGAAGTTCTCTCGCTCGCCCAAAATATCTGGAGTCCTATCAGCATTTTCCCGTAGACATGGGTGCCCAGAAAACCTACCTATAACCCTTCCCACTGCCCGGTATTTCCTTTCCCTCTTCATCATACACCTTCCCACTCCGCATATAATTCGGACCACCCAAATTCCTAATCTGTACCTCCCACATATGCTTCTCCCTCATCGCCTTATTAATCTCATCATTCAAATCTCGGATCATGAAGTCGCTCAAACTCGGGTCCTGGATCTTGCTGACTTTGCGTGAGATCTCTTTGAGTACCTGGCCACGCCATTTTTCACATGCTGGTATAGCATTCACTTCTGTGATCATCTTTGGGCGCCGCGTGCGTCCGGCATCGATTATTCCTAGCTCTGCTGCTTGCGATTCACGGAAGCGGAAGAGCATGGACTGAGCTTTTTCTGAATTGCGCGCCTGGAGAAGTAAGGATTAGTAGAAGATTTGGGGACCTAGATCTGTGGATAGGACGTACCATGACTACAAGTTCTATTACAGAATATTGATTGAGATGCGCCGGATGGAGAAGTTGTGGCAGTGTGAAATGTTGTCGAGCTTCAAATACAGGCAGAAAATAAATTGCGCTAAGACTTCACTAGCGCGGCCGCGCCCATAGTTGATCTCGTCGCGTCTTCTCAACCTTCTTCTTCACACAACATACACAACCTGCAGTGACGATACCTTTCATCGAGCTTTCACTATTCAGCAATCTAGGAAACTAGAAGGTTGAATATGAGTGACATATATGAACAGAGATCTTAGCGGTTCACAACTCCATTGACTCCAGCCTGGTATTCTCGATGTTCACACCGCGGTTTCGACCTGATGGGATTGAGAACGGGACCAAGTTGCAGTGACGACAATCAGCTCCTTCTTGAGATGCTTGCTATGATACTGCGACTCTTTTGGTCTGTATTTGGAGTGCTTAATGGGGGTTGAGGACGAGATCTGTGGACTTTGAGAGGAGCAGTTCATTGGCGCAAAGCATTGCTGAAAGTGGAAATAGTTTTCAATCGGAGCGGCTTGGTATGTTCCTCCCTTATAACACGAGCTGTTGCTAATCTGCAAATAGGTTCTTCCCTCTTGATTACATCCGTGAGATACCCTTGCGAATATTTGGTGTTTTTAGTTGGACGTTCGATGGAAGTTTTGCCCGGTGATGACCAAGTGTCCAAAAAGCCAAAATTGCAGGCCAACCTACTACCTGTTGCTGCTTTGGTGGTGATAGGTATGTAAGCGTTAGCAATGAGAACTTGAGAGCTAATCTGAGGGCCATCCACATATCACATATCCCGTTTGCATATCCAAGCAGAGCATATCATATTGTCAAGTTCCCATACTGTGCATTTAATTCTATTCGTTCTCTCATGTATCTGAATTTAATCACTGCTGCTTTTACAAAACCCAGCCAAGAACATTCCATCATGTGCTTTGTGAATTGTAATTGGAAAGTGCATTAAGTGAAGAATCTATGGTGGTCAAGCAAAGCGCTACCATAATCTAACTTCTGGTTTGAAAGTGTATTCGCTGAAGAAAATATACACCATCGAGCTTTCATCATCTGATTTTTTGATTTGGAACTACACGCGACAGATGAAGGTGCAGGCAACGGAGGAAAGTCTATGGCAAATTAACAAAAATCAAGTCTCGAAGCATCAAGACTTCGAAGTACTAACAAGGGAAGCGCCAAAGATTTAAGAGACTGAGAGGTATTGATGGAGCCCTGACGAGAATTCACTGAGGAAAAACCGGTGACCTGAGGAGTTACTTGCAAGGGATCGATGAGGAAGGTCAAAAACGAGAAAGGCACTGACGACCAACGAGCCATCAACTTTGGGGTGCTTGTGCGATTGAAACAGAACTCAACCTTTACATCAAAACAGCCTCATTCTTAAACCAGCCAACACCCTATTCCGAACCATCTTCCGATCATACCTATCAAAGCATTAAGACGCTAATCTATAACGCGAGATTCGCTTAAGCCCCTTTCCCCTCCTTTTGTCACTCTTCAAGTCAGCGCCTCAGGCGACAATTCCTGGACATTAATTCACCTCACAGTAGTAGCTTTCTCTTCAATATTCTTATATTTATTTCATTTTCTAACATCCGCTATTGCCTCAATGTCCCTGAGAAAATGAAGAGAGCTAATAATGCTAGCAGTGCACTATGGCTGTACAGGTTGAAACTCCTGATTCCAGGGAGTCAAGCCCCGCCTGGATTACTACAACTCCTCCTGGTAGTCCAGCCCCATCTATCCCATCTCCAGTGCGTCACCGTAATTTGTAAGTTATTCTCTTTCCTATCCCAGTCACAGCAGCGAGACCAGGAAGGCAAAAGCATTTCTCATTGTTCCACTCATTTTCCAACGATCATACCCAATGCTTCTGGATATTGGGACATGTCATGGGACGGGAATATCAGATCGCTTCACTGTTGGTCTTCAGATGAAATAATCGGGGTCTACAAGTCCTGATATTTGGATCCTGATCCTCGCCATTGTTCCAAAATGTCTTGGGCAATCAGAATTCACCTGTACAGTTTTGAGGACAACATCCCACAAAAATCTAACACATTCACAATCACCGCTTGAGGCTATGCAGGGTCCGCTTAGTTTAGTCACATCATATTTTTTCCATCTATTTATTACCAAATCCGGACTAGGCGAGCTGGGCAAGCTCAATTTCTGAGTTTATCTCAGAGATTGAGTTTGTACGACCCATCCTCCTCCATCTGTTTCCTCCGCGAAAAATTGCTAATTATGGAGCCAACATCTAGCTCACCCGATATTGCTTCCTCTGGCGGTGGCTATCCTCGATTTGCTGACGGCGACGTCCTCATCGTCGATGGTCTTGGTCATAGCTGGAAGTTGCACTCTGCCGCGCTCGCTCACGCCTCTCGACAATTTGCCCAAATTTTTGAGGAACATGAAGGCCATGTCATTCCTACAAAGCTCAAGACAGCGGGCAAGCTTGTTCGCTGGAAGCTTGAGATGATTCAGTGGGAGGAGAAACCAGACGCTAGATTCAGATCGTTCCGTGTTGTTGTAAGTTACATCCTTTCTTTGTCTGTATTCCAGGCGCGTCTAGTTGCATGATTTTCGATAGTTGATAGTCTTTTGCACATTCAATGTCTCTAAGAGCTTCATATAACCATACCATGGGCTATAGTCTCTCCTATTTGTTCTGCTGTATATAGAGGCGACTGTCGAAAGCAAGAAGCTAATTTTTATGTTATAGGACATGACTGCTAAAAAGTCTCTCACTTTCGAAAATATCAATGGCCTTGGTCTTGAGAATGGCCCCACTCACTACCGAATTTATGACAACTACTTCCGCTGCGTCTATGGTGCCAGCCCCATCATGCCTAATGAGCAAGAAGACAAGGATGGCAGCTCGTTGATCCTTCAGTGTGTCTCGCTTTTGCAAGCTGCCGAGTCTTTGCAAGGTGCCCAGGTCGTTCGACTTCCTATCGAAGCCCATCTACTCCGTCTTAATCAGGTCCTCTGGCATCACGTCGAGCATAATCCCGAAGCCTGGTCTGACATCGGCCTCCGCCTTCAATCACCCCTCATTTTTCGCGAAGCCATGGTTTATATAATCGGTCGTTGGGATCTCAAGGGTATCCTCGCTGTCCGAAAAAATTTCCTCGAATCCCAAGACAGTGGCACTCTCGTGACCGAACTAGCCATTGGAAAGGCCCATGAAATGAAGGAGAAGAAGCTCAACGTCGAGCGTCGTTTGATGGAGTTTTATCCCACTCAAATGATCCACGCCGAAACCATCGAGGATGTTCCCGGCCGCGCCATCTACGCCACCGATATCTACCTCTGGCAAGCTCTCACGTTAGTCCGTCAATACATCTCTTGCTCCTATATGGCCAATATGCACCACCGTGCCCCAGATGGAGGTGCTAATTTTTACCGCTGCATCGGAGCTTCTGGTGATGCCTATCTCCGTAAGGACACCCTCGAGCGCTTCCACAAGAGCTTCGCCATGAGTAGCAAAGGCAAAGTATGTCTCGCCCAAGCCATCGAGATCATCAAGGATAGTTTAGCTCCGATCGCCAATGAGCTTCTCGTCGACCGTACCCAAGTCAACCGTGGACCCAAGGATAAGCCCGCCTATCTTCTCTGTGCCGAGTTTCTCGATGAGGAGTTGCCGTGGAATGCTCAGGCTGCGAAGACTGCTCTCGACCGAATGGAGGAATAGTCAATGATCATACATGGACGGAGATTGCATGAATTTGGTTATTCAGGGGGTGATTTTCATGAATGTCGAGGGCAATCACGTGTATTACGTCGCGATGACTTTACTCATGCCTGAGTTCATAGACCGAGTTTAGGTTCTTTGAGCGGAGGTGCCTACTATAGAATAAATGCGTTGATTTTGCAATGGCTGCTGCTTCTAATGGTCAATCGGGCATTGTGATATTGGCGCATCCCAGAACTTTCAATCGTCTCATGGTTGCACACATTCCAACACAAGACCAGGTCAATTTCTTGAATACTGAGATTGTAAAATCCGATTGCCTGAAATTATAACACATATTCCTGTTGAGGATTATGCCAAACCCTCTAACTTTGTCGAAATCGTGGAACTTGCTTGTTTTAGATAATTTGACAACTTCTGATAGAGAAATGTATTTGATCCTAGGTACCTAGATCATGCGATTCGATTGCGTAGAATGATTGCACACATTCAGGTTACGAATAGGGCGCGTGCTTCAACTCTGGAATAATGGAACCTGATTGTGTGAAATACAATTGGCGCTGGGAATGCGGTCGTGACAACGGTCTGTTGCGTGGAGCCCACGTAAGAAGAGACATGGAAAAGAGTTGAATGTATGATCAGATATTAAACAAAATACAAGCTCAAGACGCAGGCGGCATAGAAATCGGAATATCGGTAGATTTGACTTAGAACGAAATTCAAGTTTGAAAGTTGCGGACTTAAGCACACGACCACAACTTTCATTCCTGACGATATCTCTTCCATTCAAAATCCAATAAAGAACCTGCTCTGATACCCCCATTTATCTTATCAAGATGAGACTCTTTTTACTCCAGTTGATCGTCTTTTATTGCGGTACAATTTACGCAATCCTATCATTGACCCCCCGAGATGTCAAGCACATTCCCTCCCTAGCAGCAACCGGACCGGTCACAGCAAACTTTGTATCGTCGGGAGGTGGTCTGGATGAACCACAGTTGTCTGCTGTCAATTCTTCCAGTTTCGAATGGTGGTACTTCGATGCCATTTCCCCGGACCTCCAGACCTCGATCGTCATCGTATTTTATACAGCGCTTTCGGCAGCCTTCCCTCTTTTGCCTCCCTCGGACGACGTCACTGTGGCCAGTATCGCAGCCACTTTTCCAAACGGGACACAAACAGTTTTTCTTTTGACCGCAAGCGAAGCAGTTGTCACTACGAACCTGGACGACTCGTCTGCAGACTGGGCCGGAATGGGCATGTCGGGTAGTTGGACTGGGACCGGAATGTCATGGTCTGGCTCCTCAGATTTATCCTCCTATACGGTCATTGTCAATTCTCCGGCCAATGGCATTGTGGGCAACTTTACTTTGAAGCCCAATGCTCTGGCACATTATTCATGTGGGCCTGGAGATGCCACCGGTACAAGCATGGTTTCGTCTCCCAAGATCGGTTGGTCGAATGCAGTGCCAGATGCGGATGCCGAGATCGACTTCGAAATTCAGGGATCCCCTCTCGCCTTCACAGGAGTGGGATATCATGACCATGTAGCTTTCCTTTCTCCATGTGGCCTCCTGGGCATCCGCTGACATCTGTAGAACTGGAGCCTTCAGCCTGTCGAGGATAATGTAATGATTTGGTATTGGGGCCATGGCCGCCTCGGAGAATATTCAATTGTCTGGGCCGATACCTTCGATCTTGACGGCAATGAGCACGTAAGCGCGTATGTCTCGAAGAATGGGGAGATAATCACAGCTAGCTGCTATGAACACTCTGTTAGAGTTCGACCCAGTGGAGTCGACGATACATTTCTACCAACTGATAGTTTGGAAGATTCGGGCGATTACACAGTCAAGATGGTACTGGGCCCGGGACTCGTCTTGCATGTGAATGTCACGTCCACAGTAGTTCTTGCGGACACTGGCTCACTTTATACTCGATGGGCGGGAAGTTTGGCAGGGAGTCTGAATGGAGGATCGGTAATTACTGGTGGGGTGGCGCTGTTTGAGGAGTTCGTTCAAGGTACTCAACCCGATATGGGTCGGATTCTGTGAATGTCAGAATACATGCTTCTTTGAGGTTGATGAATGGGGGAGTTGCAAAAAAGGGAATTCAGACCTTCCTCACAGAGAGCTTAGCAATAGCTCGACAGTAATTTTTAGACAAGAATGCTCTAGATTCTTTCCATACTCTTTCCAGAGGAAGTCTCCAAAAAGGCTCATCAAAGCCCAAGCCGCCGGCCTCACCCGCACGTAGCAGGCTTGCGCGCTTCACTCCTTCCCATCGTTTCCCGACAAAAGAGTCATGAAAAACCACGTGATAATCTTGAGTATTTGTGCAGTATGAAGGATACCTTGGTAGTCAAGATATCCCAGTATTATATTGCCCAATCTGATAGCATTACTCATGATTTCCAAAATATTCTCCCAGCTGGGGAAGAACTTTTCGAATTTGGTATCTCAGTCCTCTGTATCGTGGTAAAAGAGGACTGAATTGAAAGATGATAGGTGTTGAGCACTCAGGTGAGTCGTATCTCAAAAACAGGTGGAGATGATGGCGGATGGACGAAGCCCGTTGTTTCAAATGGCGGACAGTTATATTTGAAGGGTTCTGAAGACTGATTGGAAGGAGGATACCACCTTCTGCTATAAGCATAAACAAATAATTCATGGTCTAAACCCTGTTTTGGACATTATCAGGTGTGTCATGGTGTTGTTATCTGATCGTGTGGTGCAGATGCGCACTTCGTTGTTACACAAAATGCGGTGTGTAAAATTGCGGGGGAAATCTTTGTCGTGAACTTTCACCGCACCTTCCTTCCAACATTGATCAACCTTCCACAAAGGCAACAACTTTTCGATCTGTTCTCTTCTTTACAAGGCCTCGAGTCCCCCATTGCATCTTCAAGAAACAACCTTGAGAATTATGAGACACTGTTGACTCCCAATTCTGCATACACTCCTGTGGCTCTCCACGAAAGTACATAGCCAGCGATTTCTTTTCTCAGAGATAGGGGTCTTTTGAGAAAGGTCATATTCAAATATTTGAAACAGCGCAATGGCCTACAAACCAACACCAGCTGACATCGCAATCAATAATCACAAGCCTGGCGACCCTCCCAAGATTTTCTTCAAAGATGTCAAAATCCTTGACTCTACTGGCCGTCAACCATATATTGGCAATGTCCTCATTGAAGGGGAGCGTATCGCCATAGTTCAAAGTTTCTCAACTCAAATACCACCTGACGCCATCATCATCGATGGCAGAGGAAGGAAGACATTGTTGTCCGGACTTTGTGATTCCCATACCCATCTCTCGTGGAGCAATGCTGCAACATTGGAAGAATTATCTAGTATCGGAGTTGAGGTATGTCCTATTTTGCACTTCATTTCAAGAAATAGCAGTGCCCGAGCTCTTAGAATATATCTTAAAAGCTATTCCAGTGGAATGTCTTTAAATCCTTTAGACATCCAAGCTCGGCTCCTTTAGTCTTGAAGTATTTATCAAAAGCCCTGCTGATTTACCAACAGGAACATGCCATCCACACGGCAAACTCAGCCTTAAATTATCTCGATTGTGGCTATACCATGTGTTTCGGTGCAGCTTCGGCTCGTCCTCGTCTCGATGTGGCTGTCAAAAACTCTATTAAATCAGGATTGATTCCTGGTCCACGGACGTTATCAAACGGACAAGAGATTGCAGTTACAGGAGGGGCTATTGTGCCGGGTATCACAAAATTCGCCGATGGCATCTGTGGTATGCGGCAAGCCGTCCGAGAATTGATTGATCTTGGAGTCGACAATATCAAGCTTAGTATGACGGGAGATGAGTAAGGAATACCCCGGAGTAGAATCTCTTATCCCACATTGTTCCATGAGTAATAGGACAATCCGCTTTCTGCCGAGACACAGGGAGGCTTAAGTATTTGTCTAGTTACTCAGATTGCTTTTTTACTCCTGAGACAATCTCTCAACTCCAAAATCTATCCAAAAGATGCACTTGCTAACTCCCCGATGTTCTAGGATACATCCAACAATGAGGGCCGAGGAGACTTACTTTACTCTCGAGGAGACAAAAGCCGCAGTTGAAGAGGCGCATAAAAGAGGCAAGCGCGTATGTGCTCATGCAAGAAGTGCAGAATCAGTCAAGTTTTGTTGTGAGGCGGGGGTCGATGCTATATACCATGCAAGCTTTACTGACGATGAAGGTATGAAAATGCTTGAGGAGAGAAAAGATCAGGTGTTTGTTGCACCAGCCATCAATTTACCATTGCTCACTAGTACTGGGGCTGCTACGGCCTACGGAATAACCCCTGAAATGGCCGTTACGAAAGGTATTCAGCACGAGCTAGACACAGCTTACAAAGTTGTGAAGGAGATGCACAAAAGGGGCATCAAGGTTCTTCCGGGAGGTGATTATGGATTCGCGGTAAGCACATTTTCCTTTGTTCAAATATACTTGTGCTTGAAGATGTCTTACAACTTTCAAGACAATCGTTTTATAAACGAGTAATACTGATCTATTGACTTATCAGTGGGCACCTCACGGAACCTACGCTCGAGATCTTGAACACTTCGTCAACTTATTCGGCTTCACACCAATGGAGGCCATTATCGCAGCCACGGCTTCGGGGGGCGAGATTATGGGACATCCGGAAGAGCTTGGGAAGGTTTTGCCAGGATACTATGCTGATTTGATTCTCGTGGACGGTGACCCACTGAAAGATATTGCTATTCTTCAGGATAAGGCGAAACTCCATGCCATTGTTATCAATGGCCATATCCATAAGCTGATTGGACTATTCACGACGCCTTTAGAGTAGACGTTGGTTTTCAGAGGAAATGTATTAGGGCGGTTGAAGCTATGGTTTGCTCATAAGACTGGACTGATGTTGCAGAAATCGCCGGAGCGAGCAACTTGTCTCGCAGGTTTTGCTAGAAAATAGCTTTAGTTCATGATTTCCAAAAAGAAGTTGCTGCAACACACATGCTTCAGCTTAGTATGATTTGCACGAAGTAAATGGACAAAATGCTAGTCGTCAAATGAGCCCTGTATTTCGATGACTCGATGAAACCTGACGGGAAACATTGAGCTTCACGTGATCGTGATGACGAGTGTGGGAACGTGCACTTCATGGCAGCGACCGAATCTTTGTACCGACGACGTGAAATCAATCTGTTTCAAGCGTAATCTATCTACACTTCCTTCATAATCATTTGCTAACATATGCCCAAACCTTCGGCCAGCTTACAAGCTCAAGATGGTCATATAAGAGTGCAATGGTAGTTACATACGATCCGTTATACAACCGGGGATTGCAACAGATGGACTTCAAACGTGGATTCAATAACCTCATACCCCGACCAGTGATCCATATACATGAGGAAAGCGTTCAAGTTCGGATAATTTCGAACCCCACGTTGTCTCAAGTGTGACCGGCCATTCCGAAACCTTTTTGGCATCTCTGGATTTAGCAAAGGCTTCACGATGAGAGAAAATGACATCGCTCGCGTTTTTGAGATGAGTTGGTATCACGGAGGCAAGAAGGGGAGTCGTGAAATGAGCTAATTTAATATTATGATACGTATTTATAATACCGTATATACTGGTTCAGACTCAGAGTGCGCTGATCATGAGCATCCTAACCTTACTATAGACCGATCATCTTTCACTCGCCAATCTTCACGGGTGCCATTGGAATATGGTCGATAAATGATCTCGTCCCTTACACCCACGGCTCTATGAGATGCTGCAGATCTGGAATTGCAATCAACCGAGGTAGACAGAGACGAGATTGGAGGATGTCTTTTCCAGCTGGAGATTGCTGTATTTCTCGTGGGCAAGACGTGCTCCCAACCCACATATCTTTGGCTGACGATATACGTTGAGCCATGTATTGGATGGAGTGTCTGGGACCTGACTTAATATGGGTCTGACTAACCAAGGTGCGATATTCGATCCTGTTTCGCTGGCTTGTCTGAGAGAAGGTGAGACCCTCGATTGATTTCTCACATCCAGGTGGCGATATGATAGGAAGAGAAGCCGAAGAATGAATATGAGTGAGTATGTGAGCAAGTATGGATGTCGTCAGGAACAACACAAGATACGACGAGCTGGAATCGATCTGGGCATCCAGCTTGTGGCCAAACTTTGTCTCAACGAGATAGTATAGCCAACCCGTCACAGTTCTCCACTCGAAACAACTTCACACTGGGATTGATCTGTCGACTGACGATGAATAAACGCATCTTCATTCACGAGCCACTTGGGAAGAATTCGTCGATAGATGCTTTGGCAGAGTTACTAGGAAGATTGTGGGTAAACCCACTTTCGAGGTTGATCGTTGGAGATCGGACTGAAGTCATTTTGGGAGTACTCATCACGTTTGGCACATACGAGTCGCTCCGAGTCCTTTGCCCACTTATCATCCCCTCACGATTGTACTGTAGTCCAGGCCTGGACGCCATTAGTGAGGATGTAGGTGATGGTAGGCTTGTTTCGTGAATCGGACTTAAAGTACGTTCGCGGAAGAATGGGGTCGAGGGCGCAGACGAATGTCGCACCATATTCTGGCTTTGCCGCGCACGACTTGGTCCTGATAATACCGGAGATTGCGGATACGTTGGCGATGGCAACATCGAGGCTCGTTTTTCGTTGATGTTGTCTTTCCATTCGCGGAGTAGGTCGGCTGTGGTCTTTCCATTTGACCGATTGAGAATCGGAACCGCCAACGACGAAGATACTGAATCGCGAAATCTCGTACTCACGGACGATGATGAAGACGGCTCAAACTGAAAATCCGAATTAAGATAATTCGAACGAAGGGTGAGAGATGAAGACGGCCTCGAGTCACTGCCAGAATGGATAGGGCTGGCGTTCGTAGCTCTGAATGGTACAACAGAACGAACTTCTTGTCCGTATGGCACTAGTTCTCGACCAGTCGCTGTAATTTCAGGCCGTGGTGGTGGCGGGTGCGATACTCGTAGGGAGTCTGAAGTGTTGGAATTTCGGGCACTACTTCTCTCTCCGAGAGGTCTCGGAATAGGTGCTTTAACCATGAGCCGGCGATGTAGATCCATGAGAGTACCGATCGCATCGTCTCGAGCCGTGTTAGACACCCTCCAGAGGCTTTCAGGCTCCAATTCGCCACGATGTCCTATGTGGAGTGATTCTTTCAGTACTCCAAGCACCTTTCTATTGAGCGCATCAGCTATCATCTTGAGGGATGCGTGAGATATCTCTGTGTTTACGATCAGCTTAAATTGCGTAGGTTAGCCTTTGAACATACCATCTCCTTGGTCAAATCTCCGACCATGTATCCTCGACAGGCTTTTGCGCTGACAATCGACTTCATCGGGTGCTCTTTCGAGAGAGTTCTGAAGTTCCTCTTCTGCGGTTTTTTTGGCTTTCTTCTTGCTCCGCCATTTCTCATATATTTTACGGGTTTCTTTGTAAATCGTCAAAAGTCCCGACACACCTCCAATGACCCCAGCAGTGATAGATAAAGGATCCATCGCTTTGGATTGAACGAAAATTCCTTCACTTTATCTGGGCGTGAAGCTGTGAGCTGGCAATGCTGAAGAAGGGTGGGCGCGACGTTAATCTTAGTAGAGCCGCAGTCGTGCTCGTGCTCCTTGTTCAAGCGGTAGATGCAATGCAACCTTCCGCCGTGTTCACAACCTATCAGATCAAATAATAGTAAGCTGAGCGTCTTACAAGATCTGCAACATTTAAACGAGGCGAATTGGAGAGGCACTGCCATGGACTTGTATTTAAATACGTAGGAAACTTCCGTCTTATGTACTGGGGCTTGTTCCTCAAGCTAGGCGCTCTCTACATACTCCTCATGCTTCATAGTTATATCTGGTCCGAAGAGGGAGACCCGAGGTTAAATCCAAGAATATGATTGCTCGCACAACACTCCTGATTTCAGTGGGGGCTGCAAGCCTTACTTTCGTGGTTGCATGGTTCCGTTTCGCTTGCCGCCCTTTCTGGCCGTTGTGGTGGTTGCATAACTCCTGTACGGTGGGGGCGAGACTCAGGGCTTGAGCATCTGTTCAAAGTTTAGTTTCTGCGATTGTCAAAACGCTATAGATTTGCTTCATAACCGCAAAATTTCATGTGCGGAATCACCCTTCCCACGAGCCTCGTTTTCTCAGCCTCTCAAATAAATCTCTAATCACCTTTATTTTATCTAAAGTATGTTTTAATCTCATTGCCGTGTTCTCAGGCCTATTTATGATTCAAGGCTGAAGATTTGATAAATAAAGCTTTCCCCCCCCCACGATGCCGCTTCTTCAGTCTGAAAGGCGAACGCGAATAACCCAGTTTGCAACGGAGTGGGGCATACGAAATGCTCGAAATGTCAAACCAATTGACCGCGGCCAGACTATCACATTCAAGATCCCTAGTGATGTCGATGTCGCCCATGGCCACCTAGATGCAGTGCACTCAGCTAAGAATGAGTCCGACCAACGAAAGGGCTTATCCAAAGTATTTACCTCAAAGCCCAAAGCTTCCCAATACAAAGCAAGAGAAATTTCTACTGCGCTACTCTCCGTAGTGCAGAATTCTGGGTCTCCGGGTGTTGTAGAGGTCCTCTTAGAGCTTCTACTGCAGCAAAATGGAGATGTTAACGTTATTCGAAAGAGTACGACTAAATGGAAACGTTTGGCCAAAGTCGACCAGGAGGACGTGAGAACAGGGCTGCTCTCCACTGCTACGAGGCTGGGAAGTATCAACACCATTAGATTACTTATTCCTCACGCAGACGAGATCAGTATCAACGAGTCGCTCGGCATTGCATTGAATGCTCCCCCTCTCTCACGAGATCTTGATATCGTCGAACTTCTCCTAGCTTATGGAGGAGATGCCAGCTCGCACCATGATATATTTATTTCCGCAATATCTAGCTCTGACCGGAACCTTGTTGGGCTTTTATTGTCCGCGCCCAAGAGCATCTCGACCCGGTCTACGACTGAGGCCTTGTCTACCGCTGTGGAGACCGGCGCCCTTGAAATGGCCTTCATCCTCGCAATGACAAACGCTGATGGCGACCATGATAGCGGGAAAGCACTTAAACAAGCAGTGAACACAGCACGGCATGAACTTGTTACAATTGTCACATTGTGCAATTGTCCTCCATCTCAATCCAGCCTAGACGAAGCTGTGCCGATGATCTTCTCTGATCGTACAACAAACAACAACCAGAAAAGGCAACTGTTAGAAGCTCTACTATCAGGGGGCGCGACTGGCTCGCAGGCTGCCTCGACGTTGCTTGAAATTTCCAAGCTTTGTACTGTCCACAATTCGGCCGTGGACAACCCTCTAGTCGCCATTCTGGTGCATCTTATCCGTGCCAATGCCTCACTCGATTACGAACATTCCGCGGCCTTGAAACATGTGGTTTCCTCTGGTCGAACAGATCTTATTGATATTTTCCTCTCGTCAGAGAATTTCAACGATCGTTTGGCATCAATCGGCTTCTCGTCCATAGATCTAAATGCAGCTGCCGAATTGAGGGTCTTGATTTCCTCGAAGCTGCTGGAAAAGGGCGCCTCCGGGACTCCACTACATGAGGCCCTAATCTACGCGGTCAAGAAAAATCATCTGGCAGCTGTCAACCTACTTCTTAGCGGCAATGGATTAAGCAAAGCTTCCGTCGACTATCATGATGCTGAGGCACTCAAAGATGCAGTGTCACGGGAGAAGGATGATCTGGTGAAGTTACTCCTGGCAAGTGGCCTCAAACCATCTTCAGCTTCGAGTGCATTTCCAAGCATTTGGAATTGTCATAAGGAAGGAAGACTTGTGCTCGCACATGACTTGCTGAATCATGGAGCTACTGGAGCCAACGTCAACAGAGGTCTAGTAAATGCTCTTGAAGACCGAGGGCTTACGCGTGATCACAGGTTGATCAAGCTGCTTGTCCAGGGACGTGCAGACCTTGGATTTGAGAATGGAAGAGCACTAGAACTAGCAACTCAATACTATGATATGATTGCCTTGCAGGTGTTACTGGCGGGAAAACCACCGGTGAGTTTGTCCACGTCCTACATTATCTCCTACCTTAGATGTCTTAATATGACGTTCATCTATGAGAGAAATTTCCTCATTTCCGAGCTTGTTATATTGTGGTCTGATACTGACTCAATTTCGTGGTAGCCCAAATATTTGAAAGCGGCATTCGCATCTGCGATGTTATTACGACCAGCGGAGAGGCGATTCACGGCGTGCGAAAAACTACTGAAAGCTGGAGCTATTGGTGATGCAGTGAACGAAGCTCTTACCATTGCAGTTTCTGACGAGCCTAACGATACCTCCTTCCTTAAGATCATCATTCCGAACGCGGACGTAGATTACGGTGGAGGTCATTCGTTAAGCTTAGCAGTCAAACACGGCCTACCAAACCACATAACACTTTTATTGGAACAACGGCCCAATACAACATCATTTAACAATGCTTTCGATGCTGCAATGTCCCATAGCGAGCCTACCGACCAAATTAAATACTGTCGTATGCTTCTCGAAGCATCAGCACCAGAAAGCTCTGCCTCGTGGACTTTACTAAAAGTTGTGCGAGCTGGTCGTGATGATCTCGTCAGACTCATGTTACAACACAATGCGTCACCAAACTTCGAAGGAGGAGCATCTCTGATTTCGGCCGTCCATAATAAGAATGTCAAAATTCTTACATCGTTGGTAGACAATCAAAAGGCATCGAAGGCCAGCCTGGAGGCAGCTTTCAAAGTAGCTTTGGGTATTACTGAGGAGCAGTCTCGGCTTGAGCTGGTTCAAATACTTTTAGACGCTGGCGTGAAAGGAGCTCCGCTTCACATTGCTTTGATTTCGCAATCTAAACGGGGTGATCAAAACATAGCCATCATTTCAATGCTCCTGAAGTATGGTGCCTCGGTTGACGAACAAAATGGAGAGGCATTGGATAATGCGGCGAAGACCGGTGCCAGTTCGTTGTTGCAGAGCATGCTGCACAATCGGAAAGTTGCATACGCGTCTCTTTCCCGGTTAGTATTTCCAAGCACAGTTGGCTTACTACTCTCAACGCGATAATCTACGGGTCGCAGACCTTCGTCTAATCTTATTCTCAACTTGAAAACCAATACTGACATTCGGATGATAGGGCATTCAAGTCGGCCGACCACCAAAACCTTGAGCTCGTTAAGATATTTCTCGACGCCGGCCTCAAGGGAGAGCCTCTTCATACTGCTCTAGCTGCCCAAGCCAAGCGAGGAAATGACGGCCTGGCTGTTTGCTCGTTGCTACTAGCGCACGGCGCATCCGTGGACGAATACAATGGCGCAGCGTTGGAAACCGCGGCGAAGCTTAATGCTGTTCCACTTTTGCGAGCAATGCTCCAAGGGCGAGCGGTTTCTAGTACATCACTTTCGAGGGCATTCAAATCGGCTGACCGTGAACGGCTTGAGGTCGTCAAAATCTTCCTCGATGCAGGTATTAGAGGAGATCTTCTGCACGCAGCTCTAGTAGAGCAATCTAAGCGCGGAGATCACAGTTTAGATGTCTGCTCGTGTTTCTTGCAGCATGGTGCATCAGTAAATGAGTACAATGGGGAAGCGCTGAACACTACTATCAGACTCGGTGCGGTCCAACTTGCGCAAGTTTTGCTTCTGGAACGGAAAGCAACGTCTACGACACTTTCCAGAGCATTCAATTCAGCTCTTGAGTTTCCTGACAGCGTTAATCTGCGCATGCTACAACTACTTTTTAACGCCGGGCTGCAAAAGGGAGATGAGATTCATGGTGGGCTGCTCAAACTCGTTCAGTTTGGTTCTAAGGACACCGAAATTATCCAAGGGCTTCTTAAATTTGGAGCATCAGTACACTACGATAACCACAACGCATTGAAGTCTGCAGCTTTGTTGTGCAACCACAGTGTCTTGGAAGTACTGTTTCCTGACCGGAATCTCGACACCTCCCAACCAACACGTTCACGTGATCTCGCGCCGCCTTTGCTTAGGCTAGCTTAGGCCTAGCTTAGCTTTGGCTTATAGCTACTTAGATCTGCTTATTTATCTTATCAGACATCATCAACTTTTAATAAAAGACCTAAAAAGACCTTTTTTTCCAACCAAGAATCCCAAATCTGTTTCTGCTATACTTTTATAACCTATGCCAGACAGAACTTATTCCCAAATAGTTATTCTTATCTCCCTGTCTTTATACAAAATGCCCATATTCAAGATCATTTTCTTATATTTTACTTTAGAGTATTTAATATTGTTTTTAGTAACTTGTCTAAGACTTTGTATTCTATAAATAACTATCTTTCTCTTACCTTTATATCTTTTTTTTCCCATCTTCTCTCTCATCTTCTCATATATTTCCTTATACATCTTCTTATAAATCTTCTTATATATCCTCTTATCTATCCTCTTTTTACCCTTATCTTACCTCTTTTTCTAATCTTTTTTATTCCTTAAACAAGATCTTCTTTTCTTATTTTTATTTTAGATATTCATATTCACATCTATATATTATAAGTACTAAGTAAACAAAAGGATATTAGAAAGGACTAAATCCAAACAAGTAGATAAAAATAGTTCTAAAAAACAGACTTTCTAAGAACAAAACTAGAATTAATAGTAATCCTATTTATAAAAAACTTAATAAAAAAATCAGTCAACTATAGTATAACGCAATATAGGATTTTTGGAAAGTATACATTGTCAATATTATAAAGCCAAGTTTAGAATAGTAAGTACTAATATATCTTAGATATAAAAGAAAATATTCGAAATTAGACTTATACAATATAAAAAATATAAAGTATATTACTAAAGCTGTTAGATACTTAATCTCTTATAGATTAGATAAAAAACTAAAAAGAGTAACTATTAAAATAGTATAGAATAAGATACAAAAACTTATATTAATATAGTAGTGCAATACAAATCTTACTATTTCTTTAGAAGTTCATAACTTAGTGGCTTTTATAAGTGTGTCTATAGACTAGCCTATTTTAAAGTATTAATTTTAATGTATTTACTAATAAGAAAAAAGTATATCAAAGATGTACTTAGATATACAATTTCTTTGTCAATAAAAGAAAAGATATCTATATTCTTAATTATTAAGAACTATATTAATATAAAAAAGCTATTTTGGTAGTATAACTATTATAATTACGTTTACAAAGAGTATTGTATAGATTTAAGTATTTTATTAAAGATGTATTATTATATTTCTATAAGATTACAAAAAATATACAAGATAAAGTATAAGATAAGATATTAAGTCTAAGATAGAATAGAATAATGTTTTTGATACTAACTATTTCTAATAGAATTTTGTCTGTATAGTTTTATGGAAAGATAAAGAGTCAAAGATTAAGATAAGCTTTAAAAGAGAGTTTACTAAAGAAATACAAAATACCCTGAAAAAGTAGATTAAGATTGTTTATTTTAAAACTTAGATAAATTACTAATAGCTTATAATAAACCAAAATATTTACTTTATAAGAGATTAAAATCCATATCTTTTCTTTCTACTAATAATCTCTTGTTTCTATTTGCTATTATTATTTTAGTTGATGTGTTTAGAGACTATAGTACTATTAAGAATATTCTTACTACTAGACTACTATTAAGCAGAAAGTATTAGATTATAGATTAGATAAATAGTATATTAGACAATTTAGTCTTTTTAGAAATGTTTATAAATAAATTAACTAAGAAGATCAAAAATAAGACTATATAAAATTACTAGTATTCAGACTAAACAAAAAGATTTGGTTTTATAAAGGGAATAGATCTCTATATTCTTTGTCACAAAGTACTTATTAAGATAGACAATAAAAAGTTTCTAGTCTTAATAAGTTCAGAATATAGTAAACTAATTAGTAATAGACAATAACTATTTACTAGACCAGATTATAAAGTTTGCTATATATAAAAACTCAAAGACTCTTATTGAATACTATTTAGATAATATAAGTAATATAAATAGTATAGTAGTCTTTCTTGGCCTTAAGCCTTGGCAAAATCTTATAGAAGACTTTTGCTCTATATCTATAAAAAGAAACTCAGATTTTTGACACTTACTTCCAGCAAAGTACCTAAATAAGCTAAGATAATACCAAGACTTTACCAATCTTAGTAAACAGATTATCAAACTTTCTACTCAAATTATAGCTAGTATTACAAAAAAGAAGTACCAAGAGCTTAAAGCTTAGCAGTGTCTTATTTATAATCAATATCAAAAGCTTATTAACAGAGAATTAGCAAACTATCACAGAACTCAACAACAAGCACACACTACCCAGTATAAGATAGATAATCAAGACAAATAACACCATAGTTACTTTGACCATATTATCCACTATATAATTCCTAAGTACAATTGCCTTACTTGTACTTTACTACTTACTATTCTATTACAAAGCCCCAAAGATATTTCCACTCTCCAAAATCTTATTGCTCTCCACACAAACAATTTCTATATTATATACCAGAAAGTATTATAGTCTATAAAAGATCACTATCTAGTATTGACTTACAGTAAGGAGATTAAAAAGTAAGAATAATCTTTATAATATAGTACCGTCTCTGCTAATAGATTATATTAAAATCAATATTAAAAATAAATAGGATTATATATACTAGTACTCTAAGATCTACTATAAAAAGCCATCTGGCTTTACTGAATTTTGCTTTCAATACAGTAGATGAATAAATAGTAAGATGGATTAGAAAGTCTACTACCAAAATCACATTAACAATGGTAATATGTCTTTTCACTACAACCTAGTTATTTTCTGCTGTGCTATTACTTGTACTGGATATTGTAGTAGATATCTTAGAAAAAAATGATTATCAGTGGCCTAGTAGATAAAACAGTTCCTGGATCAAATCAGTTAATAAAGACATATTTTTATATATATTCCAGACTATATCAAAAACATAGATAGTAAGAACTTAATTCTATGCCTGTATTTATTATGCTTTGTAGTACTTTATTCAGAATTAGACTTATGGAACCACCTTGAAAACATTTACAGTACCTACAAATCAGATATAGAAAAGAAGTACTAATATTAGTAAAAAGAGAAAAAGGATAAGAGAGTCGAAACATTAAATATTGTTATAATAAAATAATGTTAACTTTAAATAAAGCTGAAAAATAAGGACTTCAAAGTATCTAATAGTCAGAAGTCAGTTTCTAAGAATTATTTCTAAGAATCTCTTAATTATATATTTGTA
>Ga0182030_10003180_pt1 | contig 35062 bp, 34 predicted proteins | sample 812S3MmetaG_FD_121299 | JGI IMG/M metagenome (GOLD analysis project Ga0182030, IMG submission 121299) | Permafrost microbial communities from Stordalen Mire, Sweden - 812S3M metaG (Illumina Assembly) | ecosystem: Environmental > Terrestrial > Soil > Wetlands > Permafrost | place: Sweden...
AGGCAATCCCGTCGGCCTGACCGAGCTGCAGCGGACCGGCCTTTTGCTCGACGATCGCGGTCGTGATGTCGGGAAAGGCTGCCAATTGCGTGGCCAGGGTCAGCCCCGCCGGCCCGCAGCCGACGATCAGAACGTCGACTTCGCTCGCGGGACGCTCTGCCCGAGCCGGCTGCCCTTCGGCCGGCTCACTGATTGCCGGGTCGCCGGTCCGGAACCCATTGAGATGGAACTGCATGCAGCGTTCGTTTCGACGTCGTTTAGCCGGCGGCTTCCATGCCGAGCTGCTGCTTTGCCGCTTGCGTCTCGGGCGAAATGACATAGGCGACGAACGCGCGTGCGCCGTCGGGATGCGCAGATCGCGTGCTGACGCCGGCGGTGAAGACCGTTATCGTCTGGATATCCGCCGGCAGCGCGCCGACGATATCGATGCCGTCGACGTCGAGAAATTCGCTCAGTTGTTGGAAACCGAGATCGGCATCTCCGCGAGCCACCAGCTGGCCCACGGGAATGCCGGGCTTCGCTTCGACCGTGCGATCGGCGATGAGTTCGGCGATGTTCCATCGTTCGAAGAGACGCTTCAGATGATCCCCGGAAGGGCCGGTCGAGTAACTGATCTTCCCGGCTGCAAGAACCGCTTGCTTCACGTCCTCTTCGCTCGCGATTGCCGGAGGCGGCACGCCCGAGCGCACGGCGATGGCGACGCCGGAGCGAGCGATATCGGAGCGCGTGCCGGGGAGGATCCAGCCCTCGTGCTCGAGTTTCTCCATCACGTTCGAGGCGAGGACAACGACGTCGATCGTCTTGCCGTCGCGCACTTGGCGAGCCGCATCCACACCGCCCATCGATTCGACCTCGACATTCCACGGCGCGGTTTGCGCGAACGAGCGCGAAAGCTCGGCCAGCAGCTGGCGCGTGGCCATTGATGAAAGCCCCGTTATCGTCGTCGTCATGTGCAGCGTCGTCGCCCTTACGTTAGTGCGGTGTGAAGACCAGTTCGGTTGCCGGAAAGCTCGGGGACCCCCTTGCCGCCGACACGGCTCCGCAGCCACAGGAACTTGACTAATGGAGAATAATTGCGCGAACGCATATATTCGATGAAGTAAATCTTCGGAGGGTTCTCCATGCGCCGGTTTTGTCTCGCCGTTCTCGCGCTCATCGCCGTCGTCGTTCCGCTCGCCGTACCGCGCGGCGTGAGCGCTCAGCAGAACGACGACCTCTACGACAAAGCGAAGGTCGAAGGCCACCTGACCATCTATGCCGGGGGCCCGACGGCGCCGTGGGAAGCCGCGGCCGCCCGCTTTAAAACGCGCTATCCCGGCATCGAGGTGGCCGTCACCGGCGGCTTCAGCAACGTGCTGGATACGAGCATCAACAAGCAACTGCACGACGGCAAAATGGACGTCGACATCGCGTTCTTGCAAACCGTTGCGGACTTCGTCGACTGGAAACGCGCCGGCGTCTTGCTGCCGTTCCGCCCCGACGCGTTTGCGCTCATCGATAACGGCTTCAAAGATGCGGACGCCGCGTACGTCGGCGTGGAAGTTAACGTGATGCCGTACGCGTACAACGCGACGCTCGTGAAACCGGAAGACGTACCGAAATCCGCGCTCGACTTTCTCAAGTCGGAGTGGCGCGGCAAACTCGTTGCCGCCTATCCCGCCGATGACGACGCGACGCTTTACGTTTTCGACAGCATCGTGAAGAAGTACGGCTGGTCCTATATGGATCGCTATATGGCGAATCAGCCGAAATTCATTCAGGGCCATCTGCCCGAGCAACGCAGCGTGTCGTCGGGGGCGACGCCGGTCACGCTCGACTCGATCGTTTCCATCACGCTGGGCGAACAAGCCGATGGGAAGCCGATTCGCTCCGCATTCTCGGCGATCGATCCGATTCCGATCTGGGCCCTGACGGGGGCCATCTTCCAAGGATCGCCCCATCCGAACGCAGCGAAGCTCTTCCTGAACTACTTTCTCTCACCGGACGAGCAATCGCGTCTGGGTACCTGGTCCGTGCGCTCCGACGTGCCGCCGCCGGCTGGGCTCAAACCGCTCTCGGCGTATCACGTCGTGAACTCGTATCGCGATTTTCTAAGCGATCGCGCGGCGATTGCCGCATTGCGCAAACGCTACGAGCAATATACCGGTCCGGTCGTCAATACCGGTGGCGTGCGCTAGCGGATAGCAGAAGAAATCTTGGTGGCGCGCACGACCGGCTAACCGGAACCGGCGCGAAGATTAGTTCTGTTCGCACCGGACGGGCAAAGAGTTTCGTGCCATCGCGAACGCTGATTGGAACGTGCCACTTCGCGTTCCGTCCAAATGCTGAGAGTGGTTCGCGGTCTGCGTTCTATTTGCAAGCTGGCGCGGCGCGCGGGCCTTGTTACGATGCACTCTCCTAGGATTTCTCGGGAGGTTCATTTGATCCGTAGCGCTTGGTTGCGTGGAGTAGCCGCCGGCTCGCTCGCGCTTGGGGCATTCACCCCCGGCGTCGCTCGCGCCGATGCGAAGCAGATCCTCATCGCCGAGCCGCAACATACGATCGGCTATCTGCCGCTCTACGTGGCGATCCAGAACGGGTATTTCGGAAAAGACCTCGCGGTCAGCGTCGAGACGTTGCCGTCATCGGGGAGCGCCCACACCGACGCCGTGCTCGGCGGCAAAGCGTGGGGCTTCATCGGCGGACCCGAACACAACGCGTTCGCCGACGTGAAGGGCGCGAATCTACGTGCGATCTGCAACATCGTCAATCGCGGCAACGTCTACTTCGCGGCGCGCAAGGGTCTAACGGTCGGCAAGGATCTGCGTGCGTTCATGAAGGGCAAGAACTTCGTGACGAACGGCTACGGAAGCACGCCGAATTCGATCACGCGCTACGTTGCGATTCAGAACAAACTCGATCCGGCAACGGATATCAATCTGCAAGAAGTCGTCGTCTCCGCCGTGCCCGTGATCATGAGCCAAGGCAAAGCGGACATCGCGATCATCACCGAGCCGATGCTGAGTAAGGGCATTCAGGACGGGATCTGGGAGCAGCCGTTCTTGAACGTACCAGCGATGCTTGGGCCGTATGCCTATTCGACGATCAACGTGCAGCTCAACACGATAACGAGCGATCCCGTCGGAACGAAAACATTCGTGCTGGGCATGGTCCGCGGGATGGCGTTCATCCGCGACAATCACGACGGCGCGATCGCCGCTGCGATGAAAGAGTTCCCCGACGTCACGCCGGCGATCATGAAGGCGTCGATGCAGCGCGCGTACGACGACAAGCTCTGGGAGTGGTCGGGTCAGATCACGCCAGGCGCGGTGAAAACGGCGGAAGCCGTTGTGAAAGAAGCGGGCTTGCTCAAGGAGGACGTCCCCTACAACGAAATCGTCGATCTGCGCTTCGTTCCGAAGTAATGCTCGAGATCGACGGTATCTCCAAGACCTTCGAATCGGCGCGCGGCGAACGAGTCGTCGCGCTCGCGCCGGTGTCGCTTGCTATCCCGCAGGGCCGGTTCCTGACGATTCTCGGGCCGAGTGGTTGCGGAAAGTCGACGATCTTCAACATCATCGCGGGTCTCGAGATGCCGAGCACGGGTACGGTGACGATGGACGGGACGCCGATCATCGGCATGAGCGGCGTCGTCTCGTACATGCTGCAAAAAGATCTGCTGCTGCCGTGGCGGAGCATCATCGACAACGTGATCCTCGGCATGGAGATCGATCGCGTGCCCAAAGCGGAAGCAAAAGCGCGTGCGCTGCCGCTTTTGCAACGTTACGGTCTCGGGGGATTCGAACACCGTTATCCGGCGGAGCTCTCGGGCGGGATGCGCCAGCGCGCGGCACTGCTGCGCACGATGCTCTGCGATCGCGAGGTCATTTTGCTCGACGAACCGTTTGCCGCGCTCGACGCGCAGACGCGGGCCGACATGCAAGAATGGCTGCTCGACGTGTGGGACGATTTCAAGAAGACCGTGATTTTCGTAACGCATGACGTCGACGAAGGCATCTACCTCTCCGATGAAGTGGTGGTCATGTCGGGGCGCCCGGGGCGCGTCATCGAACGTACGCCTATCGAGCTGGCGCGCCCGCGAAAGCGCGCCATCATCACGAGCCAAACGTTCGTGGAGTACAAAGAACACTTCTTGCGATTGCTCCACAAACCGGTCGAGTTGGCGCAGGCATCGTGAAAGCGGATCTACTCGAAGCCGCGCCCGGTCATCCCGAGCGCAGTCGAGGGACGGCCGCGATCAAGGCAGCACCGAAGCTGCGCAAAGTCTACCACGAACACGATCCATCGAGCTGGTCGGTGTTCGCCGGGCGCATCGGGATCGCGGTCGGCGCGCTCGTGCTCTGGGAAGTACTCGCGCGCGCCAACATCATCAGCCAGCTGATGTGGAGCATGCCGTCGCTGATTTGGGCGGAGTTCATGCGCACGCTGCTCGATGGCGAACTGTTCACCGACGCGCAGTTCACCTTCACCGCGACCATCGCGGGGTTCGTGATCGGCACCGTGACCGGTTCGGCGATCGGCCTCTCGCTGTGGTGGTCGACCTGGTATGCCAAGGTTGCCGAACCGTTTCTGATCGTGTTCGAAGGCATTCCGAAACTGGCGCTGGCGCCCATCGTCGTACTCGTGCTCGGGCTCGGAATCGAATCGAAGATCGGGATGGCCGTCGCGCTAACCGTCGTGATCAGCGCCCTCACCACGTCGGCGGGGATGCGCGCCGTCGACCGCGATCTCGTGCGCCTCGTCTTCGCGCTCGGCGCGACGCGCTGGCAAGTCTTCAGCAAAGTCATTCTTCCCGGCACGCTGCCGGCGATGCTCTCGGCGTTGCGCATCAACATCGGACTGGCCCTGGCCGGCGACATCGTCGGCGAATTGATCGGGTCCAAGCATGGTCTCGGCCGCTCGATCGAGTATGCCGGATCGACGTACAACATCGCGCTGATCTGGTCCGGCATCTTCACGCTCTCGCTGCTCTCGATCGTGCTCTATCTCGTAACCTCGTGGCTCGAGAGTACGCTGCTGCGACGCTTCTTTCACACCACCGCTCGCCGCTGACCGCGGCACACGCAAAAGGACGGAAAACGATGGCACGCGTTTGGGACAAGTTCATCACCGAGCAAGACCGCAAAGTGTGGGAAGCGTCGGGCTACGGAGCACGCGGCGGCTACGGGACACGGCCGGCAGTGATCGTGGTCGACGTGAACTACGCGTTTACGGGCGATCGCGACATGCCGATCCTCGATTCGATCAAGACCTGGCGCAATAGCTGCGGCGAAGCGGGCTGGGCCGCGATCCCGCCGACGCAGAAGCTGCTCGCCGTGGCGCGCAGAGGGCACATTCCGGTGTTCTTCTCGACGGGCAAAGATTCGCGCAAGGACGGCTTCGATCGCGGCGGCTGGGCACATAAGAACAACCGTAGCAAGGAAGATCTCCCGGTTGCGCGAGCCATGTCACCGGTCCGCGGCAACGACATCGTGAAAGAGATCGCTCCGATGGAGCACGAGATCCTGATCGAAAAACTCAAACCGAGTGCCTTCAACGGCACGCCGCTGGCCGGCTTCCTGACCGATCTCGGCGTGAACACGCTGATCATCACGGGCACGACGACCTCGGGGTGTGTGCGCGGCACGGTGATCGATGCGTTTTCGCTCAACTACAAGATCACGCTCGTCGAAGAGTGCTGCTTCGACCGCTTTGAGAGCTCGCACGCGATCAATCTCTTCGACATGCAAGCGAAGTACTGCGATGTGACCGGACTCGACGACGTGACGACCTATCTGGAGTCGGTGCCGCGCGATCTCTACGATGACAAGATCGCGTTCCCCGAGATGCGCCAGGCCGTTCCCGCCTAGAGCAGTTGGGGCCGCACCCGCGCGGCAATCAAATCGATGGCCTGCATGAGCTTCGCGTGCGGTAGCCCGGCGACGCCCATCTGGAACGTCACCCGCGCGATTCCGCCGAGCGCGTCGCTGTGTCGCAAGATCTTCGCGGCAACTTCTTCCGGGTTGCCGACGAGGAGCGCTCCGCGCGGCGCGCGCACCGCGTCGAACTGCGCGCGCGTGACGGGCGGCCAGCCGCGTTCTTTTCCAACCCGGGTGAACGTCGCGGCATAGCCCGGAAAGAAATCGTCGATCGCCTCTTCCGTCGTCTCCGCAACGTAGCCGAGTGCGTGCATCCCAACCTTGAGCGTCGCCGGGGCGTGCCCCGCCTGCTCGCCGGCGCGACGATAGAGTCGCACGAGCGGAGCGAAGCGGTGCGTCTCGCCGCCGATGATCGCGACCATGAGCGGAAGCCCGAGCGCGCCGGCGCGAGCGAACGATTCGGGCGTACCGCCGACGCCGATCCACACGGGCAACGGATCTTGCAGTGGACGCGGATACACGCCTTGATCCGTCAGCGGAGGACGAAACGCGCCCGACCAGGTTACGCGTTCGCTCGCGCGTATTTTCAGTAGCAGATCGAGCTTCTCAGCGAAGAGCTTATCGTAGTCGTTCAGGTCCAGCCCGAATAGCGGAAACGCGTCGATGAACGAGCCCCGGCCGACGACCATCTCGGCACGGCCTTGCGAGATGAGGTCGAGCGTCGCGAAATTCTGGAACACGCGAACGGGATCGGCCGCACTGATCACGCTCACGGCGCTAGTGAGTCGAATGTTCTTGGTCCGCGCTGCCGCGGCGGCGAGAATCACCGGCGGCGCGGAGTCGAGGTAGTCGCGGCGGTGGTGCTCGCCGATGCCGAACACGTCGAGCCCGGCCGCGTCGGCATGCTCGATCTGCGCGATCAGATTGCGCAACGTCAACGACGATGCAAGCGCGCCGCTCATCCCCTCCTGCGCGTCTGCGGGCGCGAAACTGTCGATGCCGACTTCCATTCACAACCTAACACTAGGGCCGCTCCGGACGTGGCGGACGGAAGACGACGGGAGAAAAGGAAGCTTCGCTAAAGCTTCCCCGTCACGGCGCTGAGTTTCTTCCGCGCGGCTTGAGGGGGTCTTATGACGATGCTCCGGTCTCGGTTTCTTGCGGGGTCGGCCGCGGGGTCGGCTGCGGCCGTCTGGCCCCATCAGGCGCGAGCGCAGAATAATGCCACGCTGCGGGTCGGCACCGTCCTCGTGCAACTCTACGGCGCGCCATACTTCGCTACCGACGCGGGCGCGTTCGCGAAGGCCGGGTTCGACACGGCCGTCACGAGCGTTAACAACGGCCCGGAGGTGGCGGCGGCGCTCGCCGGCGGCTCGGTCGACCTCGGCGTGATCGATCTGATCTCGGCCGCCAGCGCGATTGCCAAAGGGATCCCGCTGCAGCTGATCGCCGGCAGCGGCCTGTATCGCTCGAACCAGCCGTGGCAGGTCATCACCGTCGCGAAGGATTCGCCGTTTCGTACCGCGCGCGACTTGGAAGGCCGCACGATCGCGATGGTGTCGATCGCCGGACTCGCACTCGCGTCGACGCGCGGCTGGCTGCGGCAAAACGGCGCCGACCCGGCCAAAGTGAATTTCGTCGAATTTCAGCAGCCCGCGATGGCGGCGGCACTCACGCGCAAGACGTTCGATGCCGCCTTCATCGGCGAGCCGTTCGTCACGTTCGACAAGAACGGCGCCAACGAGATGCGCGTCATCGGACATCCGCTCGACTGCATCGGCGACGGCTATCTCGTGAGCTGCTGGTTTTCGACGCGCAGTTGGCTCGAACAAAACCGCGACCGCAAAGACCGCATCGTTTCGGCGATCTACGACACCGCACGCTGGGCGAACGCCCATCAAGCACAGACGTTGGCGATCTTGGCGCGAACGGCTTCGATCAACCCCGATCTGCTGCGTGGTATGGTCCGGGTGGATTACGCCACCGCAACCACCCCGGCCACGCTGCAGCCGATGCTCAACATCGGATTCACCGAGAAGTTGATCCCGGCAACCGATGCCGCCGCGCTACTGCGGACCTGATGACGTCACGCAAGATCGATATCTTCAATCACGTCATGCCGCAAGCCATTGCGGACCGGCTGCGCGAGATGGGGCCGTCAGCAGCCGGGATGGCCAAACGGCTGACGAGCATCCCGATGCTCTACGACATCGAAGCGCGCATTCGCATGATGGAACAGTGGCCGGGTTACGAACAGGTGCTGACGATCGCGGGCCCATCGAGGTGATGGCCTTGCCCGCCGACGCCCCTTCACTCGCGCGCCTTGCGAAGGTGGAACTCAAGAAGATCTTCACCAACGTGAACGGCACACCGCTCGACGAACCGTCGCTCTTTCCGATCTTCGAGCGCGCCACGGTCCACCACGGCATCCCGTCGTGGATGCATCCGACACGCAGTGCATCGTTTGCCGATTATCCCGGCGAAACGAAATCGAAGTATGAGATTTGGCAAGTTTTCGGCTGGCCGTATGAGACGTCGGTCGCGATGGCGCGCCTGGTGTTCTCGGGTATGTTCGACCGGTTGCCGCAACTGCGCCTGATCACGCATCATCTCGGCGCGATGGTGCCGTTTTTCGAAGGGCGCGTCGGACCGTTGTGGGATCAACTCGGCAGCCGTACGTCGGACGAAGATTACAGCGGCATCCTCGCCGCAATGAAAGCGAAGGGCCGGCGACCGATCGATTTTTTCCGGCTCTTCTACAACGACACGGCGATCGGCGGTTCGCAATCGGCGATCCGCTGTGAACTGGATTTTTTTGGAGCGGAACGCGTGCTGTTCGGTACCGATTGCCCGTTCGATCCCGAAGGCGGCCCGCAGTTCATTCGCGAGACGATCGCCGTACTCGATGCCATGGATCTCACGGACGCCGAACGCGACGCGATCTATTTCCGGAACGCACAGGCGATGCTGGCGAAGTGCGATCACTGCTCGTGACGTACGTAGCGCGCCTTCTCATCACAGCCATCGTTCTGTTGATGGGAGTTCCGGCCGCGGCGGACGACGCGGCGCCCGTGCGGGTGGCAACGAATCCGATCGACTCCGGCGCGGAAGTCTATTACGCCGACGACCTCGGCTTCTTTGCCAAAGCCGGTCTGGCCGTCCAAATTCAGCCCGGCGAGAACGGGGCGGCCATTGCCGCGGCGGTGGCATCGAATGCGATCGATATCGGTTATGCCGACATCGGCGCGCTCTCCAAGGCGCATTCCCGCGGCATCGATTTCAGCATCATCGCACCGGCGGCGATGTGGGATTCGAGCGCACCGGTGAACGTGCTCATGGTCGCCAAAAATTCGCCGATTCGCGGCGCCAAGGACCTAAATGGGAAGACGATCGCCGTTCCGGGGCTCGGAACCGGGGCGGCGCTCGCCGTGAACGCATGGCTCGACGCCAATGGCGCCGACTCGGCGAGTGTCAAATTCATCGAGCTCCCGTATGCCGCGATGCCGGCCGCGCTCGAGGCGGGGCGGATCGATGCGGCGCATGTCGCCGAACCGTTCGTCAGCGTCGCGAAACAGAAGGCACGCGTCTTGGCGTTGGCCGATGGGGCGCTCGGCAAGGTGTATCTGCGTACCGTCTGGTTTTCAACGACGGCCTGGGCCAAAGCCCATCCGGATGTCGTGGCGCGCTTCGCTGCGGTCATGAGCCAGACGGCGAAGTGGGCAAACGACAAGCGCAATCAGCGCAAGAGCGCGGCTATTCTCGTTCAGCACACGAAGATCGATCCCGCGGTCGTTGCCGCGATGGTTCGCGTTCGTTACGGAGAGAGCTTGGATCCGATCCTGCTCCAGCCGGAAATCAACGCCAACGCGAAATACAACCACTTCACGTCTTTCGCGGCTGACGAGCTCCTCTACCGGCGTTAACGCGGCACGCGCGGCGTGCAAAGCAGGTTCGAAGACACCCGCCAGGGGAGCCACCAACCATGTCCTCAGCGGCAGGCGTCCGGATCGCTCTCTTCGGCCAGCCTCGCGCCTTCTCGAGTGACGGATCGCGCGAATACCCCTTGCCGCGCAAGACGCTCAACGTCTTGGCCTACCTGATCTTGAACTGCCGGCGTGCGCCCACCCGCGATACGATCGCCTTCACGCTCTTCCCCGACGACGACGAAGAGGCCGCGCGAGGCGCGCTACGGCGCAATCTGTCCTACCTGCTTTCGGCGCTTCCCGAGGGGCGGCAATTCGTCGACGCCGATGCCGAGCGCATCGCTTGGAACCCGACCGCACCCGTGTACGTCGACGTGCTGGCGTTCGAGCAGGCCGTCAGCGAAGGGCGCGATGCCGATGCGATCGCCGAATATGCCGGGCAGCTGTTACCGACGATCTATGACGATTGGACGACCGCCGACCGCGAGCGCTTGCGCGACGCGTTCCACGCCGCGCTGAGTCGAACGATCGCCCGCGACCGCTCCCGCCGTAATTACGACGCGGCGACGGCTACGGCACACCGGTTGCTCGATGACGACCCGTGGCGTGAGGACATCGTCCGGCAACTCATGGCGATTCGCTATGAAGCGGGCGACCGCGCCGGCGCACTGTCGGCGTTCGAACGCTTCGCAGCGCTCTTGCGCAACGAGATGCATACCGAGCCTATGCCCGAGACGTTTGCGCTGCGGGACGCCGTGCTGCGGGGCGCCCGGCTCGCGACCAGCGAGCCGCCGCGCTCGATCCGCGATGCGTTGATCGTCGCCGATCCCGGACTGCCGTTTATCGGACGCGACGCAGCGATGAAGCGCGCCCATACCGCTTGGCAGTCGGCGGCCGATGGCCGCGCGGGCCTCCTGTTCGTTTCGGGAGAGGCCGGCGTCGGAAAGAGCCGGTTCACGACCGAACTCGTTCGCCTCGCCGAACGCGAAGGCGGCTTCATCGTGCGCGGTTACACCTCGGCCGGCGGCGAGCAACAACCCTACGAAGCGTTCGTCGAAGCCTTACGTGGAACGCCTTCCCTCCTCGACGAGCACGCCGGCACGGTGTTGACGGACGACCGGGCAGCCCGGCTGCGCTTCTTCGACTCCGTGCGCGGGCGTCTGAGCGACTTATCGCGCGCGCGCCCGGTCGTGCTCGTCCTGGAAGACCTCCATTGGGCCGGCGCGTCGACGATCGAGCTGCTCGATTTTGTGGCGCGCCGGCTCGAACGCAATCCCGTGCTGGTTGTCGCGACCGCACGTAGCGATGAACTCGCTCGCGCGCACCCGCTGCGCGCGTTACGCCGGGATCTCCAACGCCACGGCGTGGCCACGGAGATTGCCCTCGACCGCCTCAGCGTCGACGACGCAACGCGCGTCGCGCGCGCGGCGTTGCCCGAAACGGTCGACGAAGCGGCGCTCGCACGCCTCATCGCGTGGGTCGACGGGGTGCCGCTATTGCTGACGGAAGCCGTGCGAGACCTCGCCGCGGGCCGTGTGTCGGCGGCATCGTCGATGACGACGCTGATCGCCGAGCGTTTCGAACGCCTGTCGCCCTCGGCCGAGACGGCCTTGATTTTCGGCGCGGTACTCGGCGAACGATTCGACGTCGGGACGCTTTCGGCGGCCACCGCGTGGCGTGACGATCAGATCCTCGATGCGATCGGTGAATGGATCGAGTGTGGCTTCGTACGAGCCGCAGCACGGTCGCCGGACCTGGCTTTCGAGTTTACCCACGATCTCGTTCGGGTCGCGGCGATCGAGCGCATCTCGGAACCCGACCTCACCCGCGCGCACGGTTTGATCGCACGCGCCATTCTCGCGCAAGCGCCGGAAAACCGCGCGCGCGCCCGTCAAATCGCTCGTCACTTCGCAGCCGCCGGCGAGCGCTCGCGGGCGGCCGAATATTTTCTCAGCGCCGCGCGCTATGCGCTGCAGGTCTTCGCTAATGCGGACTCGCGCGAAAGCGCATCCGCGGGTCTCGCCCTATGCGATGAGAACGATCCATCGCAGCGAGCGCTACGCTACGATCTCGTCGATCTTCGCGAACAAAGCCTGGCACGCATCGGCGATACGGAGCAACGTCGCAACGACGCACGGCTGCTCGTAACGCTGGCCGATGGCGAGGAGGCGACCGCGGTTGCGCTCGGCCGTCTCTTCGAAGCATATGTCACGGATGCCGTGGGTCGCCGGGAAGCCTTGGATCGCCTTGCGGCGCTCGCCGGAGCGTCGGACCTTGCCGCGCGAACGCATGCCGGGGCGAGCGCGAGACAAGCGTATCTCGAAGGCGACTACGCCCGTGCGCGCGAGGCAGCGTTGCGTGCTGCGGAAGCGGCCGAACGAGCCGGTGACCCGCGCGCCGCGATTAAGGCGCGCCTCACCGGCATTACCTGTCTCACGCGACTCGGCTCGTTTGCGCAAGGGGAGGCCGAGGTCAAAGCGCTGCGCCCGATCGTGGATGCGAGCGAAGACGATGTCCTGCGCTGGGAATTTCACTTGACCGCGTCCGCTGCCCAAGGCGAAACGCATCGCGAAGCGGCGCTCGAAGATGCGCGCCGGTCGCTCGCGCTCGCGTTGCGCGTCGGAGATCGCTACGGCGAGGCGCGCGCGCGCCACAACGTCGCCGTAATTGCCGGCAAGCTGCGCCTCTATGAGGAGGCGCTCGACGAGCAAGAGCGGGCGCTCGTCGCGTACCGCGACGTCGGCGACGTGCCGGGCGTCCGCGATGCGCTACTCAACATCGTCGGTGTGCGGATCTTCTGCGGCGACTACGAGCGGCCACAGCAACTGCTCGACGAAGTGGACGTTGAGGACGAAGCGACGCCGTGGCTGGCGTTGCGCTGCCAGTTCATCCGCGGCGCGCTGGCTCAACGCATGGAACGTGCCGACGATGCGGAGCGTCATCTGCTCGATGCGCGCCGGCGCGCCGGCGAAATCGGCGCGTCGCACTATCGCGCGCGCAGCGAGTTCGAACTCGCAAACGTGCTGGCGTCCCACGGCCGCGCAGCCGAAGCGGCGGCCTACATCGGCTCGGCCCTCGAGGCATACGCGACGATGGGACAGCCGGATATCGAGATTGAGGCGTTGGCTCTCGGCGCCCGGATTCTCGCATCGCTGGACGATGCACCGGGTTCCCGCGAACGCGCCGAGCGAGCCGCCGCGCGGTGTAAGGCGACGCGCTTGCAATCGTATAGCGAGGTCGCCTGGAACCTCGCTGCCGCGTACGCGTCGATCGGCGACGAGCGCGCCGCCAAGACGTTCGCACAGGACGCCGCCGCCGCCGCTATCGACGACGCGCTTCGGATGCCCGCCGATTTAGCGGAAGCGTACCTGCGACTCCGTTGGCATCAGGAGACCATCGCCTATCTCTGGGGCCGTCCCGTACCGTTGCGCTTTACCGGCCGCTCTCGTCGCAAAGGTGGCGAGCACGTCTGATTTTGAAGAATATGCTCCATGAGCTTTAGCGACCTGATCCGCGACTCCATCAACAATGCCTGGGATGACGGCTTCCCGTGTCTCTTGGGCACCGCCGGGGAGGCGGGCGTGAATATCAGTCCCAAGGGCAGCATGATGTTGTTCGACGATCAGCACCTGGCCTATTGGGAGCGGTCGAAGCAACAGGCGCTCGAGAATCTTCGGCACGACAATCGGGTAGTCGTTTTCTACAGCAATATGAAGGCCCAACGCGACGGCATACTCGATTCCGGCTTTTTGCGATTTTTCGGTGTCGCGGAACTGCACGAAGATGGGCCGGTCCACGACGCCATCTTCGCACGCTTAAACGAACGCGAGTCGACACATGTCGGCGCGGACACCGGCATCGGCGTGCTCATCAAGATCGATCGCGCCGTCGATCTGCGCGGCAAGCCACTGGGCTGAACGGCGCGCGTTCGCGCATCAGAGAATACCGAAACGATAGATCGTGCTCGACGCGAACGTGTCGCCGGGCCGGAGTACGGTGCTCGGAAAATTTGCCCGGTTCGGGGCATCGGCGAAGTGCTGCGTCTCGAGCGCGATGGCGCCGGGCTTACCCGTGTAGAGTTGCACGCCGGGCTGCGTCGTTTCGACGACGAGCGTTCGGCCCGACTCGGGATCGGTTAGCGTGCCGGCGTAACGCACCGTGCCGTCCCATCCGTCGACGACGAAGTTGCAATCGAATGTCGCCGTTCCGACGGCGCGTGCCGTACGAAAATCCCGCGCCGCATCGACCGGCGCGATCTCTCCGGTTGGGATCGACTCATCGTCGACGGGAGTATAGGCCGAGGCGGCGAGGTGCAGACGATGATCTGCGGTCGAGCGGCTCGGATCACCGCTCAAGTTGAAATAAACGTGATTGGTGAAGTTAACGACGGTCGGCTTGTCGCACGTCGCCGTGTAGTCGATGCGAAGCGCGTCGTCGTCGGACCACGAGTAGCGCACCCGGCATTCCAGCGCGCCGGGGAAACCCTGATCGCCGTCGGGACTGCGCAGCGCGAACGTGAGGCTTGCGTCCGATTGTTCGGCGACCTCCCAGGTACGCTTTGAAAATCCGTCCGGGCCGCCGTGCAACGTGTTCCGGCCTTCGTTGGTGAGCAGCGCGAACGCCGTGCCGTCCAACGTGAAAGATCCGCGCGCGATGCGGTTCGCGTAGCGGCCGATCGTCTTACCGGCGCTGCCGCCCGCATCGACGGAGACGGACGCGCTTTGCCCGGCACGGTCGGGAACGAAGATGCCGCTCATCGCGGCGCCAAGCGGATTGAGCACCACGCGATTGATCAGGTTCAACGCTGCCACGTTCTAGCGGGGTGCTATGGCCTACTCCCTAACGGCCGCCGCTGGTCGTGCTCGTGCATTCCCGGCCCGTTCCGGAGTGAAGCTGGCCCCCGTAATTGCTGATATACTGGGCGGATGGACACGGATGTCGTCGTCGTCGGAGCGGGAGCAGCGGGACTAGCGGCGGCGCTATGGCTCGCGGAGCACTCCGTGCGCGTGGCCGTACTGGAAGGGCGTAACCGCATCGGCGGACGGGTGTTGTGGCAGCCGGTCGGCACGAGCGACGTGCCGGCAGAACTGGGAGCGGAATTCATCCACGGCCCGGCCCCCGAAACCTCGGCGTTGCTCCGCGACGCCGGATTGACCACGCGCGAAACCGGCGGCCCGACCTGGCTATGCCGATCCGCCGGCGTCCTCGAAACGGTGGAGGAAGACTTTAGCTCGGGCGACATCTTCGCGCGCGTAAGCTCGCTCGCCGCCGACGAAAGCGTCGACGCGTTTTTGCGCCGCTTCGAACGCGATCCGCAGTTGCGCGAGGAAGCGCGGCGCGCACGTTCGTTCGTGGAAGGTTTCGAAGCGGCGGATCCGGCGCTTGCGAGTGCCCGCGCCATCGCCGACGAGGTCCGGACGGGCGTGGATTCGACGAGTTCGAGGCCGGCCGGAAGCTACGCGCCGCTCTTCGCGTATCTGGCCGCGCGATGTACGGACACCGGCATCGACCTTCGTCTCGGCACGACGGTCGAACGCATCGCGTGGGCTCGCGGCGGCGTCACGGTCGAGGCACGGAGCGAGAATACCGACGCGGCGGCGATCCACGCCAAATGCGCGATCGTCACGGTACCCGTAGGCGTTTTGCAGCTCGGCAGCGGGGACGCGCAGATCGCGTTTGTGCCGCCGTTGCCGCCGGAAACGCAGGCCGCGCTGCGGGGCCTCGAAATGGGCCACGCAGTGCGCGTAGCGTTGACGTTTCGCACGCCGTTCTGGGAAGACGTCGCCGGCGGCCGCTATCGCGATGCCGCATTTTTCCGCTGCGAAGGCGGCGCGTTCAATGCCTTTTGGACGCAGTTGCCGCTGCGCGGCCGTTCGATCGTCGCCTGGGCGGGCGGCCCGCGAGCGACGGCGATGAACGGCACCGCGATGCAGGACCGCATCGACTGCGCGTGCGATGAGTTTGGAACGATGTTCGGTGAACGCGAGCGAGCGCGCCGGGAGCTCGAAGCCGGCGCAACTCACGATTGGTCGGCCGATCCGTTTGCCCACGGGGCGTACAGCTACGTCGCTACCGGCGGTGGAGCGGCGCGCGCCGCGCTCGGCGTTCCGGTTGAGAACAGGTTGTTCTTCGCCGGGGAAGCGACGGCGACCGACGGTCAAGCCGGAACGGTCAGCGGCGCATTCGGGGCCGGCACGCGCGCGGCGCGCGAAGCACTCCTCGTCATCACCGGCGTACGCTAGCGCCGGCCCTCTATGCGCCAAGGACGATTGACATCCGCAATCACATCTACGAACATATCGTTGCCGGATCTCGAGGTTTTTATGCTTGATACCACCGCCGTCGCCACGCCCATCAAGGTCGCGAAGCTCGCCCACCTGGTGTATGAGGTGAGCGATATCGAGCGTAGCGCGCGTTTCTGGACGGAGATCATGGGATTCCATATTTCCGATCGCAACGAAAAGGGCATGGTCTTTCTGCGACACGGTTCCGACCATCACTCGATCGGACTCGTTCAAGTTGCCGGGCTCGTCCGCCCGAAGGAGGGCGAGCATCTGCGCTTCGGCCATCTGGCAATGGAAGTTGCAAGCGTCGACATCTTGCTCAAGGCGCGCGATTTCCTCAAGCAGCACAACATTCCGATCACCTTCGAAGGGCGCAAAGGGCCGGGTGGAAATATCGGCCTCGAGTTCGAGGATCCCGACGGTTACGGTTTCGAGATTTATGCCGGCATGGACCAACTCGGACCAGACGGAAAATCGCGGCCGCAAGAAGAGTGGATTCGGGTTCGTTCGATCGAGGAAGCGCTCGAGAAGCCGCTGCCGGCGCGAACGGCGCGTTGAAGCGCAAGGTCTGCGGCGCGATCCTCGCGGCGCTCGTGCTCATCGCGGGCCCCGGGCCCGGCGGCGCGCAGACGAAACCCCCACTATTCGAGATCGTCGTTAGCAGCGTCGGCCCCGGCGCCCCGGAATGGCCGTTGTACATCGGTGAAGAGCTCGGCTTCTTCGCCCGCGTTGGGCTCTCGGTCAGTGAATCGACCGCCGGCAATTCTCAGAACTGCGTCAGCGCGCTCGTCACCGGCGACGCGCCGCTGGCGGTCCTCGCCTCCGACATCATCATCGTCGCCGCATCACGGCAATTGCCGATCACCTACATCGCGCCGATCATCACCATTCCCACCTACTCACTCATGGTCGGACCGTCGATCAAGACCTGGAACGATCTGCGCGGCAAAGTCGTGCTCGTCACCAATAAAGAAGATATCACCGCCATCACGCTGCGCAAGCTTGCGCAGGCGCAAAAACTTGATTGGCTCAAGGACTTCAACATCCTCAACAGCGGAACGTCCCAGCTTCGCACCGTGGCACTTGTCAGCGGAAACGCTCAAGGCGCCATGCTCACGCAGCCCTACGATGTCTTCGCGCAGCGCCAAGGCATGCACGTCCTCGCGCGCGGCTCCGACGTTCTACACGATTGGATCTCCAACGGCATGGCGGTGAATCCGAAGTGGGCTGCTGCCCACCGGCCCGAACTCGAGCGGTTTCTGCGCGTCGTTCGAGATTCGATCGCATATGCGTACGATCACCCAGCCGAAGCGGTCGCGATCATGTCACGCAAACTAAAAGTGGATCCCGCCGACGCCCTAATATCATATAATGCGATCTTCGGTCAGAACGGCATGAGCCGTACTTTGATCATCAACGAAAAGGCGTTGCAGAACGTGGCCGACGGTATCGTCGACATCGGCACGTTACCGTCCGCACCACCGCTCGCACCGATCATCGACTCGTCTTTCGTGCGCGACCTGGGACGCTAAGGCCTATCTGAGGTAGGACGGCGACCGATCACCACTAAAGCAAGCCGGGCGGTCCCAAGCGATCGCTCTGCTACGAAACGAGATGGTGCATGTTACGTTCGGTAGTCGCTTCAGCCGCGTTGTGCGCGCTCATGGCATTCTCGCTCGGCCCGGCTCAAGCTACGGTCGTGGACGATTGGTCGAGCATCAAAGTGCCGCCACCCCCCGCCCTCCAATCGATAACCATCGAGCCCGCCACGACTGCCCTACTTTTGCTTGATTTCGTCAAGCAAACGTGTGGCGGACCGCGTTGCACCGCGGCGGTGCCGGCGATGGCAAAGTTACTCCAGGCGGCGCGTGCGAATCACGTGATGGTCGTTTATAGCTATACCGTCGCCTCGACGTTAGCCGACACGCTAGCGCCCCTAGCGCCGCTGGCCGGCGATGCGTCGGTCCAAGGCGGTCCGGACAAATTTCTCAACAGCGATCTCCAAGGGATCCTCACGCGCGGGGGCATCAAGACGGTCATCGTTACCGGCATGAGTGCAAACGGAGCAGTGCTGTATACGGCGAGCCACGCCGCGATGGCCGGCTTCAACGTCGTGGTACCGATCGACGGCGCGCCCTCCGAGGTACCTTATGCCGAACAATTCGTCGTCTGGAACCTCGCGAACGCGCCGCGCATTTCCGCCGTCGTAAAGCTCACGACCAGCGACCGGCTGAAGTTCTAAGGAGAGCAATGAAGCGCGCCTCGGCATTGCTTTTGGCAGGTGCCGCGCTCGGCTCGAGTGCCCTGCCCGCCCGAGCGCAAGCCAACGCGATTCGCATTGCGACGCTGCCGATCGACGGCGCCGGCGAAGTCTTCTACGCGAAGGATGCGGGCTTCTTCGCGAAAGCCGGCCTCGATGTCGAGATCCAGATCATGTCCACCAGCAGCGCGATTGCCGCCGCGGTCGCCTCCAATGCCGTCGACGTCGGCTATGGAAACATCGACATTCTGGCCGCGCTTCACAGCAAAAATATTCCGGTCGCTCCGATTGCGGCCGCGAATTCGTACGATTCTCCGGGAGGCACGGTCCGTTCGGTGGCGCTCCTGCTTCCGGCGAATTCGACCATCCAGCAAGCGAAGGACCTCAACGGCAAGGTCGTCGCCGTCGGCGGCCTTCGCGGCCTCACGCAGATCGCAACCCAGGCTTGGATCGATCAACACGGCGGAGATTCATCGACGGTGAAGTTCGTCGAAGTTCCGATTCCGGCCATGCCGGCCGCACTAGATGCAGCGCGTACCGATGCGGCGCTCGTGGTCGAGCCGTTTCTCGGCGTTGCCGTAAAGACGCATCGGGTTCTCGCCTACGGTATCTACGATGGCATTACAAAACACGTCATGCTCGGAGCGTGGTTTGCAACGCCACAGTGGGCCAAGGACCATCCGGATCTCGTCACCCGCTTCGCTAGCGTCATGCGCGAAACCGCGACCTGGGCGAATGCCAATGCGCAATTGAGCGGAACGATACTTTCCAAGTACACGAAGATCGACCCCGACGTAGTCGCAACGATCGCGCGTGCGCACTTTGCAGAACAGCTCACGCCGGCACTAATGCAACCGTTGATCGATGCCGCCGCCAAGTACAACGGATTCAGTTCCTTTCCCGCGCGCGACCTGATCTACGTACCTTCGCGTTGACCCGTCCAGCGTAGCTCATCAACATTATCAAACAGCTCGATATCGGTGCGCAGCGTCGCTAGCTTCCGGAAGAGCAGCGCCTGGTCGCGGTCGCGCCGCAAGGTCTCCGCCAGCCTCGCGGAACCGGCAACCTTGACGTTCCAGTCGCGCGGATCGGCCGGGATCGCCTCGAGGTGGCCATAGTGGGCGAGGACGGCGGCGGTCGATTTTGCGCCCCAGCCTGGCAGCCCCGGAAAGCCGTCAGCCGCGTCGCCGACCAGAGCCAAGTAGTCGGGAATGCTCGCCGGTGGCACGCCGAACTTTGCGATGATCCCGGCTTCGTCAAAGAGCATACGCGTGCGACGATTCAGCTGCACGACGCGCGTGCCGCGCACGCACTGCGCGAGATCCTTGTCAGGCGTGCAGATGAAGACGCGCTCGACGCGCGAATCGGCGGCGGCGATCGCTGCGGCTGCGGCCAGCGCGTCATCGGCTTCGACCTCGACCATCGGCCACACGACGATGCCGGCAGCAACCAGTGCTTCTTCGAGTAGCGGGAACTGCGCGAAGAGATCGGGGTCGATTCCCTCGCCCGTCTTGTAGCCGTCCCACAAACCATTGCGAAACGACTCGATCACGTGATCGGTCGCGACGCCGATGTGAGTCGCGCCCTCGCGCAACATCCCGCGGATCGAGGCGACCACGCCGCGGACGGCAGCAATCTCGCGACCATCGGCGTCACGCGACGACGGCAGCGCGTAATAGTGACGAAACAGCTCGTACGTGCCGTCGACGACGTGAACGTTCATCGGCAGAGTTTTACGGAAGCTCGGCGAGGAGCTTACCGTAGCCGGGAATCGGCAAGTGCAGATGCAGCCGCTTTTGAATCTCCCAGGCACGCGCGATGACGGGGTGAACGACGGGAATTCCGAGTTCTTTCTCTAGCGGCCCGATGATGTCGGACACGTGCCAGCCCGAACCGAGCATATAGATCGCTTCTGCTTTCGGGTTCTTTGCAACGCTCGCGCGAATGTATTCGGCAACTCGCTCGCTCGGGATGTCTTGCACTTTGTCAAAGGCGTAGCCGGGAATTCCCTCAAGGCTTAGGACGTCGAATCCCGCTTCTTTGAAATACTTCGCGTAGACGGCGTTCTGGTCGTTTGGAAAGTACGTTGCCCCGACGAACGATTTCGCGCCGAGCGCATGCAAGGCGTTGACTTGGTTTTGCGGCGCCGTGAAAATCGGGATCCCGTATGTCTTTTCCCACCCTTTGACGAGTGCCGTTTCACGCGCGAGGCCCGCGGCCAAGAATACGGGGCCGCCTTCGACCGACATGATGTCGCATCGTTGATCTGCCAACAGCGCGACTTCCTTTTCGTAGGCCGGCAACACCGCTTGGAACTCGTTCTCGGTTCCCTGCGTGATGCCGACGTAGACCGGGATCATCCCGACACCCGGCGGCAAGAACGGTAAGATCTCCTCAAGCGTTCCGGGACGGCGGACCGGCTTGACCATCCCGACGATACCCAAGCGTTTCCGGTCCTGGGCATTCGCTAAGCTAGGCAGCATGGACGCCGCTGCAATCGCAGCGCTCCCGGCAAAGAGATCGCGGCGCGAAATCCTCATAAACTCCCGCTTACTTCAGCAAGCCGTTGCGTTTACTCACTTGTTTAAATTCGCCCGCAGCCGCATCCCAGCGCATCATGATCACCGCGTTCTGACCGATGCCGTGGCCCGATCCGTCGCGAAAATCGTAAATGCCGTTGATGCCGGCAAAGCCGTGTAAAGAGTTGATGTATTCACGATAACGTTGGGGCGTCGCATTCGGGCCGAGATGCCGAATCGCGTCGACCACGATCATCGTCGGATCCCATCCCAGCGTGTTGGTGAACTCGGGCTTGATACCGGCTGCTTTAAATGCCGCGAAGTAGACCCTTTGCGCATCTTTTACCGGTCCAGCTCCGACGGCATCTGAAACCGATGCCAGCACGCCGGCAAATAGCAGCTCCTTCGGAGCAAACGCCTTGTAGCTTTCGATCTGCGCCGAGACCATATCGCCGTTACTGCACACGACCGGAATGTCGAGGCCGGCGTCCGATACGCCATGCAATTCCGTGCCGAACGCTGGACCCACGGTTGAAGTCAGCAGAACTTGCGGATTGGCCGCCTTAATGCGGCTGACTTGGGCCGCCACGCTCACATCGCTCAGGTTGAAGTGCTCGCGCGCGACGAACTCGATCGACTTGTTCTCCGGCAGAGATTTTGCAACGTCGAAATCGTGATCGGATTCTTGCCCCGTAGCATCCGTGGAAGACAAGATCGCCATGCGCGTTAATCCGCGCAAGCGCAGGTAGCGGATCTCGACGATGATGTCGTCTTCGAGACTAACGCTGGTCGACCAAACAAAACCGCCCGGCGCCGGGTGGATTGCCGGGCTCAAGCAATACTGCGCGGGTCCCGAATCGCGTACGAGCGGACTGACGGCGTTGCATTGCTGCGTCAGACCCGGACCAATCATGATCGGCACCTTGGAGGCGAGGATCTGATTTTGCAGCTGAACTGCGGTCTGCGGGTTCGATCCATCGTCCGTGATGTCGAAGCGAATCGGGCGATGCTCGGGCCCGATGCCACCCTGCCCGTTGACGAGCTTCTCGATGAGTTGTATCGACTGCTGATCGCCTCGACTCGGAAACGCACCGTAACCGGTGAGGGACAGAATTCCGGGTACCACGATCGGCGCCGTCGTTTGCGCGGCGAGCGCCAACGGCAAGATGAACGCGCCGAACAGCACGGCCGAGGTGATGATTGACCGAATTCGCATCAGGAACGTTCTCCGAGTGGCTTAGTTGAGTGCGTCTGCATCGAGCAGTGCGCGCAGCACACGCTTGTAGCGCGCCGGGCCCGCATCGATCGAAAACAGCGCGGCCTGTTTGGTCAGCGCCGGAAATTGTGCGAGGACCTGCTGCTGGGCCTCGATCATCAGCGTGTCTTGGGATTGGAAGATATGACGGCGTAATTCGCCGATCTTCGCAGCGATCTCGGGCGTCGGCGGCTGGCCGTTCTGCACGTTTTGCCTGACCGCCGAAAACAAGTAGTTGGTCGAAGTCGCCGTTTCCGGAGTGAGCAGATGCACGGCATAGATGCCGGTGCCCTCGGCTTTCGTCGCGCCCGGCGCGTGAACGCCGGTGTCGAGCAAGAAGCAGCCCGGCGCATCCCAACGCATCGTGTCCCAAAAATCGAACGGCTTGCCGTCTTGGCGGAACAGCAGGTCGTACACCTGGACCGCCGGCACGTCCCGGTTGAAACGCGCGACGTACACCGTGTTGCCGTCCACTCGCACGTCGATGTCGCCGCGCGTCATCGCATCGTTACCGAGCAATCCGTCGTGCAAGAATGCGGTGTGGCTAAGATCCATGAGATTATCGACGATCAGTTCGTAATTCGCCGCCATGGTGATCCCGTCGAATTTCGTGAGCGTGCCCGGAGCCGGATTATCGAAGATGCCGAAGTCGGGGATCAATGCCGGATCCGGCGTGCGCGTCCCCATCCAGAGCCAGATGATTTGGTGGCGCTCGACGAGCGGGTACGCGCGGATCGACGAGCCCGCCGGGATGCGTCCATCGCCGTGGGGGTTTCGCACGCACGCGCCGCTCGCATCGAATTCGAGGCCGTGATAGCCGCAGCGAATCCGGTCGCCCGCGCAACGTTTTCCCAGATGCAACGGGGCGAAGCGATGGGCACAGATATCGGCGATTGCCGCGGGCGTGCCGTCGTCGCGACGGAAGAACACGATCGGCTCGTCAAGCGCGACGCGTCCGACGAGAGCATCGGCCGCAAGGTCGGTCGACCACAGGATCGGATACCAAATGTTGCGCAGGAACCGGCCGGTTGGGGCGACGCTGGTTTGACCTGTTCCGACCGGCGGCATCACCTGCGGAGTAAGCACGTCCATGAGAGGGCTTATGCCGGGGCTAAAGCAGAGTCCCGCTCGCTGCGAACGTCAGACGCATCGTCGTCCTCACTAATTATATTCGTCATCCCGGGCCCCTATCGCGAGGCCGTCCGATTTCGGGTAGAATGGAGGGGTTATGACTGAACGTGCGATTCTCGCCGGGGGTTGTTTTTGGGGCGTGCAAGATTTGCTGCGCCGCTACCCCGGCATCATTTCTACGCGAGTGGGTTACTCCGGGGGCGACGTGCCCAAAGCAACCTATCGCAACCACGGCACCCACGCCGAAGCGATCGAGATCGTGTTCGATCCCGCGCAGATCAGCTACCGGCGACTGCTCGAGTTCTTTTTCCAGATTCACGATCCGACGACGCTTAACCGTCAGGGCAACGATCGGGGAACCAGCTATCGGTCGGCCATCTTCTACACCAGCGACGAACAGAAGCGGGTCGCTGAAGATACCATCGCCGACGTGAATGCGTCAGGCCTTTGGCCCGGTAAGGTCGTTACCGAGGTCGCGCCGGCCGGCGAATTCTGGGAGGCCGAGCCGGAGCATCAGGATTACCTCGAACACTATCCGTCCGGCTACACGTGTCATTTCGTGCGGCCCGATTGGAAGTTGCCGGTCCGCGCCGAAGCGCGCTGACTCACATCGACTGAACTTTCACGATCGATCCCCCGTGATTGCTGCCGACCCAGAGCGTCACGGGCGTGGTCGAGTTGTCGATGAACACGCGCCTGATGTTCGTCGACCGCGGTAGCAGATACGCCACCAGCTTTCCGGTGGCGGGATCGAGCCGAATGACGCGATCGGTGAACATCGACCCCGTCCACGCCTGACCGTTCTTGTCGAGCACGACATCGTAGGGGAACGTGAACGCCGGCATCCCCCATTCTTTGAACTGTTTTGTGCGAGCGTCGAACATCGCAACGTTGTTGCCGTCGAACTCGCCGAACCAGAGCCGGTCCTGCGCATCGAATGTGCCGCGCCGCGCGCGCGACTGATGGGTCGGGATTTGATACGACGACATCGCCCCGGTTTGCGCATCGACGTGCGAAACGTAGTTGGTACGGTCGGCGCCGTACACGAGACCGGGGAAATCGAGGCCGTACATGTCGTTCTTCGAGTCGGCATAGATGCCGTAGTTGAAGATCGTGTGTCCGTCAGGCGCGACGATCGGGCCGAAGCTTTCGAACTTACTCGTTGCCGGGTCGAGCCGGTAAACGGCACGACGGGCTGAATCCTTGATCCAGAGCTTGCCGTCGACCGGTGACGGAACGGATAAGAACGCCTGCTGCGTCACCTCGTTTTGATACTCGGCCGGAATCGACCACGTTTGCATCGCCTTGGTCTTAGGATCGAACTTGAGGATGCCGCCCTGGAACATCATCGCTAACCACAAGTCGCCGGTACGGGAATCCAGTTCGAGGTCCAGCGACCCGGTTGGGTAGCCCGGCTTGAGCACGGGCGTCGGATACTGCGTGACGGCGCCGCTCTTCGGATCGAGTTGTCCGATGAATTGCTCGTGGAAGCTCGAGTAATACACTTCGCCTTGAGCCGTGATGACGACGTCGTGCGGGGCGATATCGCGCCGCGGGAGATCGTATTCGGTAATCAGCACGTGCGTCGCACGGCCCTTCGGGCGTGGGAGCGTCTTCAGCGGATACGACCACGTGGGTCCGGAGCTCAGGTTGATCCGGGCCAAGTACTCGGCGATCGGCCGGCTCATTGCCAGTTGCCGTTCGTTCGGAACGAACACCGCGCCGAGCTTCTTCTGCGCGTGCTCGGGTGATGAGTTGTTTGTGTAGTAACCACCGGCCATGCGCGGCAAAATGATGTGCAGAAATTGATCCGCCGTATACTTCGAACGGACGATGCGCTGCAAACTATGGCAGCCGTTGCACTCGTTGAGGTCGCGCTTTTGATCGTACGATCCCGGCATGCTCATCAGCCATTCGGCGTCGGAGAGTTGCGCGGCGAGATCTTTGGTTTTGGTTAGCCGCAGATCGGCAACGGCATTTCCTTGCGGCGCGACAATGGCCACGGCCGGACCGGCAAGATCGTACCCGGCGGCCCGGATCTTGAGCGTATACCGGCCGGCGCTAAGCGCGGATGATGGAAAGCGATACCGCCCGCCTTCGTCGCTGGCAACGGTGACCGTGATCGTGGAGCCGTCGCGCTTGGCACTGACGAGCACGCCTTCCATCAGGCCTTCGGCCACCGATCGAACGTGGCCGCTCAGAGCGACGCCGGCGGCAGGTTGAGCGTGCAGCGCGTTCGCCCACGTCGCGGTCAGCGCCACGACAAGCGTGACGACGATGAGTACGAAACCCTTGAGTTGCATACGCCCTACCTCAATCGAATGGAAAGCGTTCCTGTGGACCACTGTTGTAATTTCAGCGGACCGGCCACCTCTTTTTCATCTTGTGGACGTCGAGCGACGAGTGCTATGATCGACCCATGAGCGGCGGCCTATCGCGCAATTCGCTTCTTTCCAGCGCTGCCGGTGTTCTGGCAAGCCTCGCGGTTGCGTTACCGCGCGTCGCCCTCGCGCAAAGCGGGCAACGGTTAACTGTCGGCGTGCTGCCCCCGGCCGATATTTCCGGTGAGCCATACTACGCAGAGTCGCAGGGCTTTTTTCGCACTCAAGGGCTCGACGTCTCCATCCAGCCACTAGCGAACGGATCCGCGACGATTGCCGCAGTTGCCGGCGGCACCCTCGACATCGCGTACTCGAATATGCTGTCGATGGCAATCGCGCACGGGCGCGGCATCGACATGTTGATCCTCGCACCGGCGAACTTGCACGTCCGTGAAGCACCCACGACGGGCATCCTGGCCGTCAACCGGTCATCGGCGATCTTTTCGGCAAAGGACCTCACCGGCAAGCTCGTGGCCGTGGAGGGTCTGAACAACGTAGCGGAGATTTCAGCGCGTAGTTGGATCGACAAGAACGGCGGCGATTCGCAGACCGTCAAGTTCGTCGAGCTCGCGGGCGCCACAATGCCGGCAGCGATTCTTGCAAACCGCGTCGACGCGGCCGTCATGAACGCGATCTACGACACCACGTTCGGCAAGCGCGACGATCCGTTGCGACGGTTATGCACCAGTACTTTCGACGCAATTTCTACCCGCTGGGCACCGTCCGTTTGGTTTACGTCTCCACAGTGGATTGCCCAGCATCCCAGCGCTGCGCTCGCGTTCGTGCGGGCAATGCGCACGACGGCCGACTGGGCTAACAAGAACCAGAGCGCCACCGCCGAGGTGCTTGCCCGGTACACGCAGCAAACCGTTAGCGATATCCAAAGTACGCGGCGCGTGACATACGGAGGAGCGATGACGCCCGAACTCATTCAGCCGGGAATCGATGCTGCGGCGCACTATGGCCTCATAAAGACATCCTTTCCGGCATCCGACATGATCGCCAACCTCGGAGATTTGCACAGATGATCGACGTCACAACGAGCTCCGCCGCTATCCGATCGAAGCTCGGCCACCCGGTCGTCGATGCCGATGGCCATGCAATCGAATCCGGGCCGGTGTTTTTCGAGTATCTCAAACAGGCGGCGGGCACGAAGGTGCTCGAGCGGTTTCGCAAGCGCCTGGACGACTCCGGCTGGTTTCACCTAACGCCGGATCAACGTCTGCACGAACGCGTTTTCCGTCCCGCATCGTGGGCGTTACCCGCCAAAAACACGCTCGACCGCGCGACGGCGATGCTGCCCCGCCTCTTCCGCGCACGCATGGACGACTTCGGCTTGGATTTTTCGATCGTCTATCCGACGCTCGCACTCGGACTCATGCTCGATCCCGATGAAGAGATCCGGCGGGGCGGTTGCCGCGCGCTCAACCTGATGTTCGCGGACCTCTTTCGCGACCAGAAAGATCGCATGGCCCCCGTCGCGACGATTCCCGCGCACACCCCGCAAGAAGCGATCGACGAGCTCGAATATGCCGTAAAGACGCTCGGCTTCAAGGCGGTCATGATCGCGTCGTCGATCAAGCGTCCGATACCGATCGTGGCCGAGACGGCTTCCGCCGTTTCCCGTTACGCCACATGGGTCGATTCGCTGTGCATGGATAGCCCGTACGACTACGATCCCGTTTGGGCGAAGTGCGTCGAGCTCAAGGTTGCCGTTACGGCGCATACGCCGAGCATGGGCTGGGGCAGTCGCGTAACCACCACCAACTACATCTACAACCACGTCGGCAGCTTTGCTGCGTCCGGTGAAGCGTTCGCCAAGGCGCTCGTCTTGGGCGGCGTCACCAGACGCTTTCCGACGCTGAAGTTTGCCTTTCTCGAAGGCGGCGTCGCTTGGGCCTGCGAGCTTTACGGCGGCCTCGTCGGCCATTGCGGTAAGCGCAACCGGAACGTCATCGAAAACTACAATCCGGCGAATATCGATACAAAGATGATCGCCGAACTCTTTGCGACGTATGGCGACGGACTGACCGCAACGCTCGCCGCGAGCGATCCTGACTTTTCGCGCCCGCCGAACGCTTGGAACTGGTCGGGCGATGAATACATCGCGCGCGAACTCGATCGCGCCGGGATCGAGAGCGCGGAAGATCTGCGCGCGCCGTTCGAACACGCCTTCTACTTCGGCTGCGAAGCCGACGACGCTTACGTTTCCGTTGCCTTCGATAAGCGGCTGAATCCGTTCGGCTCGCGACTGAAGGCAATGTTCAGCTCGGATGTCGGCCATTGGGATGTACCCGACATGAACGAAGTCCTCGCGGAAGCCTACGAGCTTGTCGAGCACGGCTTAGTGAACGAGGGCGAGTTCAAAGAATTCGTCTTTGAGAACCCCGTTACGCTGCATGCCGGCATGAACCCCGACTTCTTCAAAGGCACCGTGGTCGAAGCGGAGGTCGCGCAGCTGCTGGGCACGGCATGACCACACTCTGGACCGGATTGCTTGGCGCCGAAACCCGGTTTTACGATGCGCGCGGCATTCGAACGCGCAGCATCCAAGCCGGCAGCGGCGAGACGGTGCTCTTTTTGCACGGCACCGGCGCGACGGCAGAAGCCTTTGCCCGGAACGTCGTGCCGCTGGCAACGCGCTACGATGCGCGCGCGATCGATATCCTGGGCCACGGGCTGACCGGCACCATCGATGGCCCGCTTTCCAAAGAAGCCTTTATCGGTCACGTGATCGACTACATGGACGAAGCCGGCATCGAGCGTGCCCACGTCATCGGCAATTCGCTTGGCGGTTGGATCGCGATTTGGCTCGCACTCATGCATCCGTCCCGCGTCAGAAAGATCGTCAATATCGTCGGTCCCCATTTCGCCGTTCCGATCAGTGAAGAAACGCGCGCTCAAACGCAAGCCGCTGCTGACCGATTGAAAAAACTCTCAAAGGATCTGGCCGACGATCCGACACCGCAGCACATGCGCGCGCGTCTCGGCTGGCTCTTCCACAATGTCGAGCGCGATTTGACCGACGAACTGGTTGACGTTCGCTGGACACTCTACAAACGATCGACGAACGGAAAGCAAGTCAGCAACTTTGTCGGAAATCCGGGCGCCGAGAATATTCTGACGCCCGAGCGGCTCGCAAAGCTGGAGCATTCCACACTCCTCGTCTGGACCGACCACAATCCCGCTCCGGCGGCGGTTGCGGAATCGGTCGTAGGGTGTCTGCCTGATGGCGAGCTTATCGTGATGAAGAACTGCGGGCACTGGCCTCAGTGGGAAGACGCCGCAACCTTCAATCGGATGGTGATGACGTTTCTTCAGGCGCCGGCGCGAGCGGCGGCCGCACCGGGCCAAATGACGTCGCCGACGCTGTAGCGGTGATCGATAAACTTATAGTCGGCTAAGGCATCGATCTGCGGCTGAATGATCGACGGGTCGAAATCATCGCTGTAGACGACGTGATTCATTCTCGAGACGACCTCGATCGGAACTTTCGATTCCCGCGCGATGATCGCGTCGGCGGCGCCGCGATTGGCCGTGGCATTTGTCCACGTAGCGGCTTGTCCCAGCGCACGAACCACGCGCCGCGCCGTGTCGACGTTGGCGTCGAGCCAGGGTTTCATCGCCATGTGTACGCTGATCATGACGCGGCGTCCGATCGCATCATAGACGCCCCCGAGCGACCGCAAGTCGTTCTTCGTTAAGGTGAGGGTCGGCTCCGAGAGGGCATATGCATCGATTCTCCCCGCGAGGAGCGCGGCCGGAGCTGCGGAGGGCGTCAGCTCGACGAAGCTTACCGTCTTTGAATTGCCGCCATTTGCGTCGATGAACTTTGCCTCAGCGACGTTGATGACGTCCCGCAACGCCGACGCACCGACCGTCTTGCCGTTGAGATCGCGGCACGACATGATCGGCGAATTCTTTGCGACGACGAATAACGTCGTCGGCGCCTGACTCGTGATGATGCCGCCGCCGGCAATCAATTCGATCGGGATGCCCCGCAGGTGCGCATTTGAAATCGCGCCCATGCTGGCGCAACCGATATCGAGCGCGCCGCCGACCAGCGCCGCGGTGATGCCGCCGCTCGCGCTGGCGATATACTGCACTTGGCCGTCGATGCCGTTGCGCGCGAAAAAACCTTGTTCCTTAGCGTAGATCGTAAGCGCGTAAGCTTCCGACGCGATCGTTCCGATACGAACCGGAACCAACGTCTGGGCACGAGCGATTCGGGGCGCGCAGACTGCGGCGGCCGCAGTCGCGGTGAAGGTCGCACGCTTCATAGGGCATCTGCATTCTGCCTAGCGACCGGCGGCCCTTTGCTTCCGCACTCGCCCGCGCCAGGGCCTACCGAGGTGGCGATACAACACACCGGCTACGATGACGACGCTTCGGAATCACGCTCGCGAACGGTTGATGAACGGCGAACTTGCACTCGGTTTCGGCGTGCGCACGTCGCGCAACGTCGAGATCGCAAAGATCGCCAAGACCGCCGGCTACGACTGGCTCTTCATCGATCTCGAACACAACGCCATGTCGGTGGAAACGGCTCAGCAGATTGCCGTTGCGGCGCTGGATGCCGGCGTGACGCCGCTCGTGGGCGTACCGTACGACGAACACGATCTCGCGATGCGCGTGCTGCGCGGCGGCGCGCTGGGGACGGTGACGGCCCACGTCCAGACCGCGGCGGATGCACGAAGGCTCGTCGACCTGCAGATGTTTCCGCCGTTAGGACATCGCGGAACCTCGGGCGCGATGGCGCAGTTCGACTTCCGGCCGACGCCGGTGGAAGAGCTGACCCGGCTAATCAATGCGGCGTCGCTCATCGTCGTGATGCTTGAATCGCAGGAGGCCATCGACAATGCCGCCGAGATCGCAGCCGTCGAGGGGATCGACGTCCTGTTAATCGGCAGCGGCGATCTCAGCATGGATCTCGGCATACCGGGCCAGCAAACGCACGAAAAGATGCGCGCGTGTTACCAGACCGTGATCGCAGCCTGCCGTGCGCACGGCAAGTGGGCCGGTTGCAGCGGCATCATTGCGGAAGACGCCATTGCCGGCTACGTACAAATGGGCGTGCGCTTCGTCTTGGGCGGCAACGACATCGGCTTCATGCTTGCCGCCGCCGGCAAGCAGTCGCAGGCGCTACGCGGGATCACGCTGACCAATTAGCGTGCGTTCGGCGGCGTCCAGATCATCGCACTCGCTGAGAGCGGCGCTTTTAGCACGCCGTACTTTAGCGCCACGTCGAGGGGCGGCTGTAAGTCGGACGCGCGCAGTTGGTCGGCATACCGTGAGCGTGCCATCTTCTCGACCCGGTTTACGTCGAGCTTCTCGACGCGCGCCAAGATCATCGCCGTTTCGTGCGGGTGAGTATTCGCCCAAGCTCCAGCTTGCCGCAGTACCGCGGCAACGCGACTTACGATGTCGGGATGTTCGGCAGCATAGGCCAGTGTCGTGAAGAACGCTCCGGTGATGAACTGCGGCCCGATCGCGGTGTAGGGATCGCCGAGGACGCGCAGTTGACTGCGAACTTCGCTGAGCATCGGTTCGGCGAAGAACGCCGCATCGACGCGTCCGCTCAGGAGCGCAGCCCCCATCTCGAAGAACGAGACCTCAGCGAACTTTACCGTTGTGGAGTCACCGCCGTTCGCATCGAGCCACGCCTGGATCGAAAGCTGCGGCGTGTTCCGCAGCCCGTTGACCGCGATCGTTTTTCCGTTGAGGTCGTGCGCGTTCCGAACCGGCGACTCCTTCGCCACCATCAACAGCGAGGTCGCACTATCTTTGCGATAGTACACGGTCGCCGCGATACACGCGATCGGCGCGCCGCGCGCGAACGCCGTCGCCAGCGAGATTGGGTTCGAGACACCGAAATCGGCGCTGCCGCCGATGACCGCGGGCAAGACCGAGCCGCCGTTCGCGAGTTGCGTCACCGTGACGTCGAGTCCCGCGCTGCGAAACATCCCCTCGTCGGCGGCGTACACGGGCGCCACGCCCGACTCGCTCGCAACCGTAATGAAGCGGACTTGTGGCCCGGCGGCCGATGCCGCGTTGCACACGAACGGCGAACCAAACGCGACGGCGAGCGATCCGCGCACGAATCTCGACCGCTTCATCGCCCTACGTACGTTCTGACGCCGAGATAAGAATGCCGTCAATGTCGACGAGCAAGTGGGTGCAATGTGGACAACTGCGCTGCGCCAGCGCGATCCGCACTTCGGCCTCGGGCCCGACCTGCATCGACGACGTCGCGAGGAATGGATTTCCGCCGCCCACGAGCGCAACGTCGGCTTTGAACGCTGCGAGGCTTTCGACCCGGAAACCGATGTGGTCCATCGACGGCGACACGATCCCGGTGCCGTCGAAATCGGTGATCGCCCAGGGCATGATCACCATCGTGAGGTGGCCGTCGGTCAGATAGCGGTTGGGATCGCCGTTCGCGCTCGCGACCCGTTCGAAGCCGAAGATGTCGACATAGAAGTCGGCCATCGCGCCCGGATTCATCGTGCGCATCGCAAAGTGGTCGACATGCCGCGGGTTGAGCTCCCGCTCGTCGGCGTAGACGTCGGTCCGGTTCGTCATCCGCTTCTGCGAGATGTCGAACACGTTGCCGTCCGGGTCGTGCGTCGTCACGCCGGCAAACGGCCGGTTCGCCGGACGCTTGAGCCACGTTACCGTGGGATACGTGCGGCCGATGTGGTCGAAGGTGCGTTCCGCATCATCGACCTGGACGCCGAAATGGTCGAAACGCGCCGGCCGGCCGATGGCGCGCGGATTGATGTTCAAACCGAGATAACCGTCACCGACCGAGACGGCCCGCCCCGGCCTGCCGCGCGTCGACGTCCGCATCCCGAACATCGCCTCGTAAAACTTGCCGGCCAGCGCGTACTTCTCGCTGACGATCGCTAAGTGCCGAATTTCTGCAGGCATCGGTGGTCCTTTACACGCCTTTCGACCGGAGCCATGCAGCGATGAACGCGGCGATTTTATTGCTGTTCTTTTCGAGCATCATCATGTGGGCGTTTCCGTGCAGGCCGTGATCGGCAAGCCGGATGAAGTCGTTATGGACGCCTGCTTGCGTCAGGAACTGCGACGTGCAGTGTTCGAACGGCGTAAGAAAGGATGCCTCGCCGACCATCACGGCGATGGGAATCTTCTGCAAGTTCGGCAGCTGGCGCGCAGGCTCGGCCTGTTTCCAGCAAAGACCGAGGCCTGGAGCTTGTGGCGTCGTTTCGTCTTCATGGACGAGGTCACTCGGCGATGTGAGCGCCGGACGAAACGGCAGCGGTGTATATGAAATGCCGTACGGTCCGCGAGCGAGATTGTTCGTCGCGGGTTGCGGCGACGGTTCCATCGCGATGATGGCTTTGACGAGCGCCGGACGCGCGTCGGCGATGGCCCAGCCGGGTCCGCCACCGAGCGAATGATCGAGCACGATCGCCGGCCCGATCCGATCGAGCAACGCAACGCCGGCCGGCACCGCCAGCGCTTCATCTTCCGCAAACGGAATATTCTCGACCTGCGAGGCGAAAAATTGATCGAACACGCGATCGCCGGCCAGTCCGGTGCCGGGCCATTGCGTATGCAAGCGCGCTTGCGGATACGGGAGCGGGTTCGCTTTTTCGGGCGCCGTGAAGCGGTCTTCGATGACTTTCGCTGTCCCGCCGGCAGTCGGGCTATAGCTACCGGGGAAGTAGCCCGCTTTGCCGTGCGACGGACGATCGACGACATACACGGTGTAACCGCCGCGCACGAAGTACTGCGCCCAGCCATCGCGTCCGTCCGGCGTAGCCGTGTAATTGACGCTCGTTTGCCCCCCGCCGTGAATCATCACGATCGGGAAGCGATGCGTCGCGTGCAGCGGTACGAATTCGCGCACGTACATCTGCCCGATCATCGTGTCGCCTTTGTCGTCGTGGACGTAGTGTCCGCCGACGTAGAATTCACGATCGGCCGCAAGCGACAACGGGGCTGCGGCGGCGGCTTGCGTAATGACGGCGCCGCACACCAGAGCTGCGATCGCGGATAGAATTAGGCGCTTAGCCACGAGCATCCGGTACTCTCCTTAGCCGTCGAGGTTATGATCTTCCATATATTGCAAAAAGTCGAGCGAATACTTGATCTCGGGGTGGTCCGCGAGCCATGGGTTTTCGGCGATCGCCTCCACGCGGTTGCCCAAATAGAGCTCGCGATTACGCGCGTAGCCGTTCCACGCATCGGCACCGCCGGCGACCGCGTGTTCGCACACGTAGCTCGCGACGTCTTCATCGCTCTTCGCCGCGGCGACGACCGCTTGCAATGCCGCGGGCGCGATTCCGAGCTTCTCAAGCATCGTCGTCGTGAAGCCTTCGATCGTATATCCGGCGAGGTTGCCGCCCGGGAGCGCCGCTCGAAATTTATCGATCGAACGCGGAAGAAACGTAATGCCGGCAAGTTCGGCACGCGTCGCGCGCGGGCGACCTTTGCTAAGATCCAGTGGTTCCATACCAGCCTACTAAGGAGCGCGATTGCCTAAAAGGTTACAGCTAACTCAGTGTAGGACCAGTCCAAGCCGCACTAGGCGCGAGGAGGCTATTTTGTCAACTCATGAATTGCCCGGAACCCAGCGTGACCCGATCTACCCGAAGAACATGTGGTACGTGGCGTTCTGGTCGACGGATATTCAAGATAGCGAGCTTCATCCGCGACGCATCCTCGGCGAGCCGATCGTTTTCTACCGGTCGGAATTCGGTGACGTCATCGCCCTTGAGGACACGTGCCCGCATCGCTTTGCGCCGCTTTCGCTGGGAAAGATCGTCGAGGGCGACCGCATTGCGTGCGCTTACCACGGTCTGCGCTTCGACCGCACCGGCGCATGCGTTTTCAATCCGCACACCGATCATAAGATTCCGCCCGCCGCCCACGTGCGCGCGTATCCGGTCGTTGAGAAATACTCGATGGTCTGGATCTGGATGGGCACCGGCGTGCCGGATCGCGCCACCATTCCGGAGTACGAATGTCTCGACACCGCGCGGCCGGAGCACATCAGCACCTGCAATTACATGACGATCGAAGCCGACTACCGGCTGATCGTCGACAACTTGCTCGATCTCAGCCACGTGCCGTTTCTCCATGCCGGCGTGCTCACCGGTACGGTTGACGACGAAATCGACGTAACGCAGGACGGCAACACCGTGCTGATCTCGCGCTGGTCGTACGACGTTCCGGTGCCGTCGCTCACCAACATGATGTTCCGCAACGACGGCAAGAACGTCGACAGTTGGCTCTTGATGTACTGGCGCCCGCCGAGTTACATGCTGCTCGACACCGGCGTCCGGGAACCCGGCTCGCCCAAAGAATCCGGAACGGGATACTATGGCTTGCACATGCTTACGCCGGAATCAGAAACGTCGACGCACTATCATTTCGCAGCCGTGCGTTTTAACGCGCCGCCGCGCTCGCTCGAAGAAGA
>Ga0182030_10003181_pt1 | contig 35062 bp, 27 predicted proteins | sample 812S3MmetaG_FD_121299 | JGI IMG/M metagenome (GOLD analysis project Ga0182030, IMG submission 121299) | Permafrost microbial communities from Stordalen Mire, Sweden - 812S3M metaG (Illumina Assembly) | ecosystem: Environmental > Terrestrial > Soil > Wetlands > Permafrost | place: Sweden...
CGAACTCGACCTTGGCCGCCGCCACCCGCCCTTGCGCCAGAGTCAGCGCGGTCTGGTAGGGCGCCGAGTCGAGGTCGAACAGCGGCGCGCCGGCTTCAACCCGCTGGCCCTCGCGCACGTGAACGGCGACGATCGGGCCGGTGACTTGCGGCGTGATCAGCGACTTGTCCGCGCCGACATAGGCGTTGTCGGTCGAGATGTAGCGGCCGCCCGAAAGCCACCACATCGTCCCGAGCACGACCGCCACGGCCGGCAAGACGACCAGCAGCATGAAGCGGCTCAAACCCGCGCGATTGCGCGGCGCAGGGGCGGTGAGCGCCTCCTCGCGCGGCGGCGCGGACGGCGAAACGGGCGCGGCTGGGGCCGGATCGATGGGGCGCGCGGGAGTCGCCGGCGCCCGGTTGAGCGGGGTCGGTTCGTTCGGCCTGTCGCGGGAACTCATTGACGATTGCGACACCAGGTCAGCCTCCGCAGCTCAGTTCGTGCTTGAGATTGGAGCGGATCCGCTCGAGACTCGTCCGCAGGTTCGTAATTGTCGCTTCGTCGAGGCCGCTCAACGCGCGGCCGAGCACGTCTTCGCTGAGGATGTCGAGTCGCTTGAGCGCCGGCGCCGCGTCCGGCGTAAGAAAGAGGCGGTTGGCGCGGCGGTCCGCGGCGTCCTCGCGCCGTTCGACCAGGCCCGAGGCCGTCAGCTTGTCGACCAGCCGCGCCAGGGTGATCGGCGCGACGTCGAGCATGTCGGCCAGCTCACGCTGCTTGAGGCCCTCGCTGCGCCTCAACTTGCTGAGCACGGCCCATTGGGCGCGCGTCATGTGCACCTCGCGGGCGCGATGGTCGGAATAGGTGCGCAGCATGCGCGCAACATCATGTAGCGCGAACGCGAACTCGCGCGAGGGGGAGGCGGCGGTCAAATTTCGGTCTCGCTTATTATATGGTGACTTATAATAAGCCGGTTTCCCCCCTGCAAGGGGAGGCGACTGAAGATTCTGCGTAATCATTTAAATTCCGATTTATTCTAAGACGTATTCCACACATTTGCCGGCGGCTCGGCGGACCTCGACCGGGGCTTCCGGCGCCCCTGGCCGTGGTCTGGTCGCGCCATCGTCGCTTGACCGTTGGTCGTGCGTTCACTCCGCTGGCGCAGCCGCCGCCTCCTCTTCGCTCGGCGGGGCGGCGGCTGGTTTCGTATGGCGCATCATCATCACGAACGGGAAGGCGACCAGCGAGATGATCGTCATCACGTAGAAGTCGTTCGAATAGCTCATCACCGCCGCCTGCTGCGTCACGATCCCGTCGAGGATGGCGAGGCCGCGCTGGCTGTGGTCGGCGAGCGCCGCCGCGTCGGGCAGGCGCATGGCGTCGTTGAACGGGGTGACGTGCTCGGCGAGCTGGCTGTGGAAATAGGCGGTGCGGCTGACCAGTCTGGCGATGAGAATCGAGATGCCGATCGAGGCGCCGATGTTGCGCACCAGCGTCCACAGTCCGGTCGCCTCGGTGCGCAGCTCCTTGGGCAGGGTCGAAAACGCGATGGTGTTGAGCGGGGTGAAGACGAAGCCGAGGCCGAAGCCCTGCAACATGCCGTTGAACGCGATCTCGCTGGCGGAGACGTTGTCGTTCCAGCCCGCCATCACCCATTGCGCCAGCGTGGCGAGCGCGAGGCCGAACAGCATGTATGGACGCCCGTCGCGCGTGCCGAGCAGGCGGCCGACGATGCTCATCGCCACGAAGGTGCCGATGCCGCGCGCGCCGAGCAAATAGCCGCTCGCCAGCACCGGATAGCCGAGCAGGTTCTGCAACATCGGCGTCAACAGCGCCATCGTCGACATCAGCACCAAGCCGTTGAGGAACATCAGCACCAGCGCGAGCGAGAAGTTGCGGTCGCGGAAGAGGCGCATCTCGATGAACGGGCGTTCGGCGGTGACGCTGTCGGCGACGAAGAAATAAAAGCCGGCGACCGACAGGATCGCCTCGGCCCAGATCTCGCTTGAGTCGAACCAGCCGATGTCCTGGCCGCGGTCGAGCATCATCTGCAGCGCGCCGACGCCGATCGACAGCGACAGGAAGCCGAACCAAGCGAACGGTTGGTCGCGGCGGAGGCGGCTCTCCGGCATGAACACCGACAGCCCGAACGCGGTCAGGAGGCCGAACGGCACGTTGACGTAGAAGACCCAGCGCCAGGAATAGTTCTCGGTCAGATAGCCGCCGAGCACCGGGCCCATGATCGGCCCGAGCATGATGCCCATGCCCCAGATCGCCATCGCCGCGGCGCGCTGGGCGGTCGGGTAGGCGTCGAGCATCACCGCCTGGGCGAGCGGCACCAGCGCCGCGCCGAATGCGCCCTGGGTCAGCCGGAACAGCACCATCTGTTCGATGTTTTGCGAGACGCCGCACAGCATCGAGGCGACGGTGAAGCCGGCGGTGCAGACGATGTAGAGCCGTTTGCGGCCGAAGCGCGCCGACATCCACCCCACCGGCGAGGTCATGATCGCCGAGGCGATGATATACGAGGTCAGCACCCAGTTGATCTGATCCTGGGTGGTCGACAGCGTCCCCTGCATGTAGGGCAGCGAGACATTGGCGACGGTGGTGTCGAGCACCTGCATGATCGTCGCCGTCATCACGAACACGCTGATGATGGCGCGGCGCGAGGCCGACAATTCGCGTAACGATTCGACGACCGGATGCCGCACGGCGGCGCGAAACGCCGACGCCCGGCCTCCGGCCCAGTGGTGCGCCAGAGTCACAACAAGGCTCGCTTATGATATGCAGGCTTATAATAAGCGGCGAGCGTTACCGCCGGCTTTGCGCTAGGCCAATTTTTCCGAATTTCGTCGCCGCAGCGGGCGCCGGCCTAGCTGCCGCGGTAGGTGGAATAGCTCCACGGCGTCACTGCCAGCGGAACATGGTAATGCGCGCCCGGGTCGGCGAGGGCGAAGCGGATCGGCACGACGTCGAGGAACGGCGGCTCGCTCGTCGGCGCGCCCCGGCTGCGGAAATAGGCGCCGACATGGAACGACAGTTCGTAGGTTCCGGCTCGCGCCTCGGCGGCGGCGAGGAGGGGCGCGTCGGTGCGACCGTCGGCGTTGGTTTTGGCCCGCTTGATCAGCGTCCGCACGCCGTCCGCGCCGAGCCGATGCAGTTCGATCTCGACGCCCGAGGCGGGGCGTCCGATGCTGGTGTCGAGAACGTGCGTCGTCAGGCCCGCCATGCGTCTGCCTCATCCTTAAGCGGTCCGTCTAGTCGAATCCGTTCGCCTTTGGTAGGAGAAAAGCGTCAGTGGGGCGGCTGGGCCATGCGAATTCCGCATGCGTGGATCGCCTGCGTCGCAATTGCCAATCGACAGACCTCGTGACAGAGAGGCAAAAGCCGCGGGCCGACGAAACCGACCGAATCGCGGCGTCAGGGAGGCTTCATGAACGACGACCTGAGGGGCGACGCCGCCGAAACCGGCGAGTGGCTCGATGCGTTGGATTCGGTCGAGGCTTTTGAAGGCCTCAATCGCGTCGACGAGCTGCTTGACGCCGTGGTGACGTCGGCGCGGCGCAAGGGCGCGCAGCTCCCGTTCGCCGCCAACACCGCCTACGTCAACACGATCCGCCTCGAGGACCAGCCGCCGCATCCCGGCGATCGCAAACTCGAGCAGATCATCCGCCGCTACATCCGCTGGAACGCGGCGGCGATCGTGCTGCGCGCCAACAAGGAATCCTCCGAGCTCGGCGGCCACATCGCCAGCTTCCAGTCGGCGGCGACCCTTTACGACACCGGCTTCATGCATTTCTGGCGCGCCGCCGACGACAACCACGGCGGCGACCTGGTCTATTTTCAGGGCCACAGTTCGCCCGGCATCTACGCGCGCGCCTTTCTCGAAGGCCGCCTCAGCGAGGATCAGCTCGTCCATTTCCGCCAGGAAGTCGGCGGCCACGGCCTGTCTTCCTATCCGCACCCGTGGCTGATGCCGGAATTCTGGCAGTTCCCGACCGTCTCGATGGGCCTCGGGCCGCTGATGGGGATCTACCAGGCGCGCTTCCTGCGCTATCTGCACGGCCGCGGCCTCGCCGACACCACCGGGCGCAAGGTCTGGGTCTTCTGCGGCGACGGCGAGATGGACGAGCCGGAGTCGCTTGGCGCGATCTCGCTCGCCGGCCGCGAAAAGCTCGACAATCTCATCTTCGTCGTCAACTGCAACCTGCAGCGCCTCGACGGGCCGGTGCGCGGCAACGGCAAGATCGTTCAGGAGCTCGAAGCCGGCTTCCGCGGCTCGGGCTGGAACGTCATCAAGTGCCTGTGGGGCTCCGGTTGGGACGAACTGCTGGAGGCGGACCATTCCGGCAAGCTGCGCCAATTGATGGAAGAATGCGTCGACGGCGAATACCAGGACTTCAAGTCCAAGAATGGCGCCTATATCCGCAAGAATTTCTTTGGCCGCTATCCCGAGACGGCGGCGATGGTCGCCGAGTGGAGCGACGACAAGATCTGGTCGCTGACGCGCGGAGGCCACGATCCGATCAAGGTCTACGCCGCTTACAAGGCCGCGGTCGACCATAAGGGCCAGCCGACCGTCATCCTCGCCAAGACCGTCAAGGGCTACGGCATGGGCACGGCGGGCGAAGGCCAGATGATCGCCCACCAGGCCAAGAAGATCGGCGACGAAGCGCTGAAGGCGTTCCGCGACCGCTTCGACATTCCCGTTTCCGACGCCGACCTCGCCAAGGTTCCGTTCCTCCGCCTGCCCGAAGACAGCAAGGAGATGAAATATCTGCGCGCGCGCCGGGCCGAGCTCGGCGGGCCGCTGCCGTCGCGCCGGCGCTCGTCCGCGCCGCTCGAGATCCCGCCGCTCTCCGCCTTCGACGCGCTGCTGAAGCCGACCGCCGAAGGCCGCGAGATTTCCACCACCATGGCGTTCGTGCGCATCCTGACGACGCTGCTGCGCGACAAGGCGATCGGCCAGCGCATCGTCCCGATCGTCCCCGACGAGAGCCGCACCTTCGGCATGGAGGGCCTGTTCCGCCAGATCGGCATCTTCAGCCAGGTCGGCCAGCTTTACCGGCCGCAGGACGCCGACCAGTTGATGTACTACCGCGAGGACAGCAAAGGGCAGATCCTCCAGGAGGGCATCAACGAGCCCGGCGCGATGGCCTCTTTCATCGCCGCGGCGACGTCCTATTCGACGTCGAACACGCCGATGATCCCGTTCTACATCTACTACTCGATGTTCGGGTTCCAGCGGGTCGGCGATCTCGCCTGGGCGGCGGGCGACATGCGCGCTCGCGGCTTCCTCATCGGCGGCACGTCGGGTCGCACGACCCTCAACGGCGAGGGCCTGCAGCATGAGGACGGCCACAGCCATCTCATCGCTTCGACCATCCCCAATTGCGTCGGCTACGATCCGACCTACGCCTACGAGCTGGCGGTCATCATCCAAGCCGGCCTCAAGCGCATGTACGCCGAGAACCAGGACGTCTACTATTACATCACCACCCTCAACGAGAATTACCCGCACCCCGGCATCCCGGAAGGCGCCGAAGAGGGCATCCTGCGCGGCATGTACAGGCTGAGGACCGTCGAAGCGAAGAAAGGCGGCCCGAGCGTGCGCCTGCTCGGCTCAGGCGCGATCCTGCGCGAAGTCGAAGCCGCTGCGGCGATGCTGGCCCAGGATTTCGGCGTCTCGAGCGAGATCTGGAGCGTCACCAGCTTCACCGAGTTGCGCCGCGACGGCCTCGACGCCGACCGTTGGTCGATGCTGCATCCCGATCAGCCGCGCCGCCTGTCCTATGTCGAGCAGGCGCTCGGCAAGGGGACGGGCCCGGTCGTCGCCGCCACCGACTACGTGAAGGCGATCGCCGACGGTGTCAGGCAGTTCGTTCCCGCCCGTTACAAGGCTCTGGGCACCGACGGCTTCGGGCGTTCCGACTATCGCCGCCGGCTGCGCTCGTTCTTCGAAGTCGACCGGCGCCACGTCGCCCTCGCGGCGCTGAAGGCGCTCGCCGACGATCAGCTTCTGCCCACTCGCCGCGTAACCGAGGCGATCGCCCGCTACGAGATCGACTCGGAAGCCCCCAATCCGGCGCGGAGCTGATGCGCCTCGCCTTCCTGAACTGACCCGAACTGGCGCGCGCGAAGGAGAACCGGCGGTGGCCAAAATCGAAGTCAAAGTGCCTGACATCGGCGACTTCAAGGACGTGCCGATCATCGAGATTCTGGTCAAGCCCGGCGACGCGGTGACGGCCGAGCAGCCGCTGCTGACGCTCGAATCCGACAAGGCGACGCTCGAGGTTCCCGCGCCGAGCGCCGGCGTCGTCGCGGCGATCGTCGCCAAGGTCGGCGACAAGGTGTCGATGGGCACGCCGCTGTTGACGCTCGAGGCCGCGGCTGGCGCGCCTGCCGCCGCCGCTCAGCCGGCGCCGAAGGCGGAAGCCGCGCCGCCTGCCGCCCCTCCCGCGCCGGCGGTCCCGATCGCCGTCGCGCGCGATGTCGCGCCCGCCCCCGCCAATCCCGCCCCGGCGCGGCCCTCGACCCTGGCGGTCGACTTCTCCGGCGTCTTCGCCGGCCCAGCGGCGCGCCGCCTCGCCCGCGAGCTCGACATCGATCTGACGGCGCTGCAAGGCACCGGCGACAAGGGCCGCATCACCGTCGCCGACATCAAGATCGCGGCGCGCGGCGGCGGCGGCGGCGGGACGGGGCTGCCTGAGGTTCCCGCCGTCGATTTCGCCAAATTCGGGCCGGTCGAGACCGTGCCGCTGTCGCGCATCAAGCGCATCTCCGGCCCGCGACTGCACGCCTCCTGGGTCAACGTCCCCCACGTCACCCATAGCGACGAGGCCGACATCACCGAGCTCGAGGCGTTCCGCAGGGCGCTCGACGACGCGGCCAAGGCCGACAAGACGGCGCCCTATCGCGTCTCGTTGCTGCCGCTGCTGATGAAGGCGTCGGTGGCGACTCTGAAGGCGTTTCCGGCCTTCAATTCCGCCTTGGCGCCCGCCAAGGACGCCCTGATCTATCGACACTACTGGCACATCGGCGTCGCCGTCGACACGCCCGACGGCCTCGTCGTCGCGGTGGTCAAGGACGTCGACAAGAAGGGCGTCGTCGAGCTCGCGCGCGAACTCGGCGCGCTGTCGGCCAAGGCGCGCGAGGGCAAGCTCGCTCCGACCGAGATGCAAGGCGCGACCTTCACCATCTCCTCGCTCGGCGGCATCGGCGGCACGGCGTTCACGCCGATCGTCAACGCGCCGGAAGTGGCGATCCTCGGCGTCGTCCGTGCGCGCATGGCGCCGCTGTGGGACGGCCAGGCGTTCCAGCCGCGGCTGATGCTGCCGCTGTGCCTCTCCTACGACCATCGCGTCATCGACGGCGCGGCGGCGGCGCGCTTCATGCGCCGCCTGTGCGACACGGCGACCGACATGCGGCGCGTGCTGCTTTAGCCGCGTCGTTTCGGGCGCCGCGTCGCGACGGCAAGGCATTGAAGGTTCGGCTCGGAGAGCGCGTCCATGGCTGGTGAAATCAGGCTTCCCGATATCGGCGACTTCAAGGACGTCCCGATCATCGAGATTCACGTCAAGCCCGGCCAGAGCGTCGCCAAGGAAGACGTGCTGATGACGCTCGAGAGCGACAAGGCGACGCTCGAAGTGCCCGCGCCCGAAGCCGGAATCATCGGCGAGATCAAGGTCAAGGTCGGCGACAAGGTGAGCCAGGGCGCGCTGCTCGCGACCTGGGCGTCCGGCGGCGCCGCGAGCGCGCCGGCGCCCGTCGCCCAGTCGACCGCCGCGACCGCTCCCGCCGCCCCGCCCGTCGTCGCGACGCCCGCCGCTGCGCCGGCGCGCGCCGATTTCGAATGCGACGTGCTGGTGCTCGGCGCCGGTCCCGGCGGCTATTCCGCCGCCTTCCGCGCCGCCGATCTCGGCGTCAGCGTGGTGCTGGTCGATCGCCGGCCGACGCTCGGCGGCGTCTGTCTCAACGTCGGCTGCATCCCGTCGAAGGCGTTGCTCCACGCCGCAAAGGTCATCGACGAGGCGGCCGAAATGTCCGACCGCGGCCTCGTCTTCGCGCCGCCGAAGATCGATCTCGAGGCTTTGCGCGACTGGAAGGAGCGGGTGGTCAAGCGCCTGACGACCGGCCTGACCGGCCTCGCGCGCCAGCGCAAGGTGACGGTGCTGAGCGGCGAAGGGGCGTTCACGTCGCCGCACACCTTGGCGGTGAAGGCGCCGGAGGGCGATCGCGCGGTGCGCTTCAACTGCGCGATCATCGCCGCCGGCTCGGAACCCGCTGCGCCCGGCTTCATCCCGCGCGATCCGCGCATCTGGGATTCGACCGCCGCGCTCGAACTGCGCTCCATCCCCAAACGCCTGCTGGTGCTCGGCGGCGGCGTCATCGGCCTGGAGATGGCGACCGTCTACAGCGCCCTCGGGTCGAAGATCACCGTAATCGAAATGATGGACCAGCTGATGCCGGGGGCCGACCGCGACGTCGTCGCGCCTTTCGCCAAGCGGGTCGAGAAGCGCTACGAGAAGATCCTGCTCGAGACCAAGGTGACGTGGGTCGAGGCGCTGCCCGAAGGCGTGAAGGTCGCCTGGGAAGGCAAGTTCGGTTCGGGCGAGGACGTCTTCGACGCGATGCTGGTCTCGGTCGGACGCCGCCCGAACGGCGTGGCGATCGGCGCCGAAGCAGCCGGGGTCGCCGTCGACGGGCGCGGCTTCGTCGCCGTCGACCGGCAGATGCGCACCAATGTCTCGCACATCTTCGCCATCGGCGACATCGTCGGCCAGCCGATGCTCGCCCACAAAGCCTCGCACGAGGGCCGGGTCGCCGCCGAGGCGGCCAGCGGACACAAATCCTCTTTCGACGCCAAGGTCATCCCGGCGGTTGCTTACACCGACCCTGAAGTCGCCTGGGTCGGCGTCACCGAGACCGAGGCCAAGGCGAAGGGGCTCGCCTACGGCAAGGCCGTGTTCCCGTGGGCGGCGAGCGGCCGGTCGCTGTCGCTCGGTCGCGACGAAGGCCTGACCAAGACGCTGTGGGACGAGACGAGCGGCCGCCTGATCGGCTGCGGCATCGTCGGTCCCAACGCCGGCGACCTCATATCCGAAGCGGCGCTGGCGATCGAGATGGGCTGCGACGCGGAGGATGTCGGCCTGACGATCCATCCGCATCCGACCCTGTCGGAGACCTTCGCCATGTCGGCGGAGGCGTTCACCGGCACGCTGATCGACCTCTATCTGCCGAAGAAGAAGAGCTGAGCCCTCGCGGCGGCGCGCTTCAGCGGCCGCGCAGCTCGACGACGCGGCTCGGCGCGCTCGCGCGTCCGTCGATATGCGCAGCGCCGGGATCGCCGCCGAGGTTGCTGGTTCGGCCGATCACCACCGGCTTTGAGAACAGATAGCCCTGCGCGACGCTGATGCCTGTGTGGTCGCGCAGATAGGCGAGCTCGTCCTTCGTCTCGATTCCTTCGACCATCACCGGCGTGTTCAGCGCCTCGCCGACCGATTCGATCGCGCGGAGCAGGCCCTGGTTGCGCGGTCGTTCGTGGATTGCGGTGATGAACGAACGGTCGACCTTGATTTCGTCGGCTTCGATCTCGGCCAGGGTCGACAACGACGAATAGCCGACGCCGAAGTCGTCGATCGAAATCTTTGCGCCGATCTCGCGCAGCATCGGCGCGACCTGGAGCTGGAACTGGCTGGCGCGCAGCAGCGCCTCTTCGGTCAGCTCGATCATGAACCGCCGCGCCTGGCCGCTGGCGGCGAGTCGGTCGGCGAATGCGCGCATGAATCGCGTGTCGCCAGCCTGCTGCGCCGCGATGTTGAAGCCGAGCCTGAGGTCGGGACCGAAGGTCGCGTCGATCGCGTCGAGCGAGGCGAGCGTCTCCTCGAATAGGAGTTGCGTCATCTCGTTCATCAGGCCGAGGTTGACGGCGAAGGCGATCGAGTCGCCGGGCGAGCGCGGCTCCCCGTTCTCGTCGCGCCAGCGCATCAACACTTCGAGCCCGGCGATCTTGCCGGCGCGGAAATCGACCTTGGGTTGCAGCGCGCAGGCGAAGCTCCGGTCGCGGATGGCGAGGCGCAGGCTCTGCTCCAGCCGGGCGTGCTCGAGGGCGCGTTGTGCGATCGCCGGGTCGTAGAGGCGCGCCTGGCCACGGTAGCGGCGCTTGGCTTGGGTCAGCGCCGCCTCGGCCTTGGCGATCAGACCCGGCGCAGCGGAGTCGTTGGCCGGGTAGAGACTGACGCCGGCGGAAGCGGAGAGCAGAATCTCGACGCCATCGACGTAAAAGGGGTCGCGAAGGCGCCCGAGCAGCTGTTCAACCCGCCCCAAGGTCGCCGAGTCGTCGCCCGGCCGCATGATGAAGATCGCAAACTGGTCGCCGCCGAAGCGCGCGGCGACGTCGTCGCCGGCGATCGAGGCGCCGACGCGTCGCGCCGCCTCGGCGAGCAGTGCATCGCCCGCCAAGCGGCCGTAGAACTCATTGACCGAGTCGAACTGGTCGAAGCCGATCGCCGCCACGGCGAAGCGCGCTTCACCGGAGGCGCCGCCGAGCGAACGCGCGACCGCCTCCTCGAAGAAGGCGCGGCTCGGCAGCTTGGTCAGCGGATCGAAGTAGGCGCGCTGAAACAGCTCGTCCTGCAGCCGCCGCTCGTCGTCGACGTCGACGGCGGCGCTGACGCGATAGGCGTCGAGACCGAGGCGGAAATCAGCCGCCTCGACCAGCTCGGCGCGACCGCCGCGCGCGACGGTCGCGCGCGTGCGCTTGGGATCGGGGGCCGCGTCGGCGGCCGGATTGGCGTAGACGCGTTCGCCGGCCGCGGTGCGGATCTCGACCGCGATCGGCAGCGCGGCGAGCGCCTCGCCGATCAGCGTCGCGCGGTCGTCGGCGTGATGGGGCCCATCGGTCGTCTCGTTCGCCATCGCCTCCTCCTCCCGCCGCTCAAGGCGGGGATCATATCAGCGTCGGAGAAGTTGGGCGCGGATCAGATCGAGGCGGGTCGAGGCCGGCGAGACCCCGTCGAGGCGAGTCGAAGCTGTGGGCGGCGCGTCGACCCGAGTCGAGGCCGGCGGGGCCATGGCGACCCTCGGCTCGCCGGTCGCCTCGAGAGTGGGCTCTTCCCGCGCGACGAGTCTTGCCCCCGCCGCGCCGCGCCACCGTTCGACCACCTGTTTGACGAAGGATTGGGAGTCGGAGAACTCGTCGAGCGAGCCGTCCTCGTGGAACGTCTCGCTGTGCGGAATCCGTTCCGCCGACAGCGGCTTGAAGGTCAGCCGGGTCGGCAACGGGAATCCCTCGCCGAATCCCACCACTTCGCGGGTGCCGAGCGAGGGGACGAAGGCGACGAGGTTGGCCGCCGCATCGGTGACCGCCGAGCGCAGCAGCGCTTGGTCGCGGTCGTTGACCATGCGCATCGCGAACAGCGTGCTGCACTGGGAGATGATGGTCGGATCGAGCTCGGCTGGTCGCTGCGTGACGAGACCGAGACAGACGCCGTATTTGCGCCCCTCCTTGGCGATGCGCAGCAGGGCGCGACGGGTCGGCGCGAAGCCGACGGCGCGGTCGGCGGAAGCGTAGCGGTGCGCCTCTTCGCAGACGAACAGCATCGGCATCGCCCCGTCGCTCCACAGGCCGAAGTCGAAGGCGAGGCGGCTCAACAGGCTGACGACCGCGTCGACGACCTCGAGCGGCAGGCCGGCGAGCTGCAGCACGGTCAACGGCTGGCCGTTCGGCTCGATGCGGAACAGATAGGTGAGGATCTCGCCCATCGTGTCGCCGCCGACGTTCGCGTTCTCGAACATGAACGCGTAGCGGGCGTCGTTGCGCAGCCCGTCGATGCGGGAGAGCAGGTGATGGTGGCGCATGCGCGAGGCGCGGTTCTCGAGCTTGCCCATGCGCTCGTCGATCAGCGCAACGAGGTCCTGCATCGTGTAGGGAACCGGCGTGTCGACGGTGAAGCCGGCGTTGCGCGGATCGACGCGGCGCAGGGTGGCGCGCTCGGCGAGGCCGCGCTGCGATTGGTAGAGGCTCTTGGCGATCGGGATTTGCTCGGCGAGGATTTCGACCTCGTCCTCGACGCCCGGACGCCCGTAATAGAGCGCGTCGATGAATTCCTCGAAGTTGAACAGCCAGAACGGCAGCTTGAGCTGCGAGGCGCTGACGACATTGGCGCGCGAACCGAAGCAGTGGCCATACTCGTTGTGGCCGTCGAGCAGGAAGACGCGCAGATCGGGCCGCGCGTCGAGAATTTCGTTGATCAGCACTGCGACGCCGCTCGACTTGCCGACGCCGGTCGAACCGAGGATGGCGAAGTGCTTGCTGAGTAGATTGTCGACGTCGACAGTGGCGTGAATGGTCTCGTCGTGACGCAGCGCGCCGACGTCGATCGTCCTCGCGCCGGACGTGCGATAGATGAGCCTGAGTTCGTCGGCGCCGATGATGCGCGCGCTGTCGCCGATCGCCGGATAGGCCGAGACGCCGCGGACGAAATGCTCGGCGCCGGCGTCCTGCTTGATCTCCCCCATCAGATCGACGCGCGCGATGGCGCCGAAACGCGAGTCGTCGCGGTCGGCGTTGCCGTCGACCTCCGTCACCACGCCGACCAGGCGATGGGGGCCGGCGGCGATGGCGAGAAACGTGCCGACGGTCGCGCGCAACGAGTCGCTGAGAGACGGCGCCGGCAGACCGACGCGCGCCTCCGACCCCCTCACGCCGAGCACGGCGCCGAGCGACGACTCGATCGGCGCTGGCGGGGAAAAATCGAACGCGGTGACGGTCGTGGCCATTGGCGACCTAAAGCGGCGCTGCCGCGCGGGAATTCAACGGAATACTGGCGGGCGATCCTTTCGGCCGGGTTAACCGCGGCGTTCAGGCTTGAATTCCTCGCCCGATCGACGTTTCTTCGCCGCGATGAGACTCTTCGCCTTCGGGCTCGGCTACACGGCGCGGCGCGTCCTGGCGCGCCTTCCCGGCGTCGAAGCGAGCGGCGCGACGCGCGACCCGGAGACGGCGCGCGCCTGGCGTCGCGACGGCGTCGCCGCCTGGGCGGTCAACGATCGGTCGGCGCAGCCGGCGTTGGAGGCCGCGTTGCGCGGCGCCGACACGCTGCTCGTCAGCGCGCCGCCCGACGAAAACGGCGATCCGGCGCTTCAGCGTTTCGCGCCGGCGATCGCCGCCGCGCCGGCGTTGAGGCGGGTCGTCTACCTTTCCAGCGTCGGCGTCTACGGCGACCGCGGTGGGGCCTGGGTCGACGAGTTGAGCGCGCCGGCGCCGGGTTCGCCGCGCGCCATGCGGCGACTGGCGGCGGAAGGCGAATGGCGCGCGTTCGGCGAAGAGCGCGGCGTCGCGGTCGACGCACTGCGGCTCGCGGGCGTCTACGGGCCAGGCCGCAACGCGCTCGAGAGGCTTCGCAGCGGTCAAGCGCGGCGGATCGTCAAGCCGGACCAGGTGTTCAACCGCATCCATGTCGACGACGTCGCGGCGGTCGCGGCTCGGTTGATCGCGGCCGGCGGGCCGGGCGGGCTTTGGAACGTCGCCGACGAAGAGCCGGCGCCGCCGCAGGACGTCATCGTCTTTGCGGCCGAACTCGTCGGCGCCGCGCCGCCGCCTGAGGAGGACTTTGCGACAGCGCGCCTGACGCCGATGGCGCGCAGCTTCTACGACGACAATCGTCGCGTCGACGTCGGCAGGCTCAGGCGCGAGCTCGGCTATCGCTGGCTCTACCCGACCTACCGCGAGGGCCTTGAGGCCTTGGCTGCGGCGGGGGAGGGACGCGCGACGACGTGACGGCTCGCAAACCGCGAAAAAGGGTTCTAGATAGGGGCAGGGAGGAAAGTGGACGCCGCCGGTGGGGCCGCGGCAGCCTCCGCCAGGCGTCCGATTGAGAGACGCGCAGTTGATCGCCAGCGAGTTGATGACCCACGGGGTGATCACCGTTCAGGCGGACGCGACCGTCCAGGACGCCGCGCGATTGATGCTGGAGAGCGGCGTGAGGGCGGCCCCGGTCGTGGACTCCGCGGGTAAGCCGATCGGCATGGTCAGCGACGGCGACCTGCTTGGCCGACGCACGGAGGACTACCGCCGCGAATGGTGGCTCGAGATGCTCGCCGGGGCAGCCGTCCTGTCGCCGTCCGACGCCGCCGGGCTTCGACGGGTAAGCGACGTCATGAGCGCGCCGCTGATCTTCGTCGATCCCGGCACGCCGGCGGACGAGATCGCCGCTCTCCTGCATTGGCGGCGGATCAAGCGGCTTCCCGTGGTGCGCGACGGCCGGCTGGTTGGCATCGTCAGCCGCACCGATCTGCTCGCCGTGGTCGAACAGCTGGACAAGCTGTCGCGGACCAAGAGCCGGCATGCGCCCGGATTGCTGCGATTTCTCGAGTCTCTGGCCGGCGGGGCGAGCCTCAGAGGCGGCGTCGCCTCGTCGGGCGCGGCGTCGGCCGCAACGCGCGAGGGTCAGAGTCGGATCTCAGCCGACGCCTTTCGCAGCGAGTCGCGCGCGGCCGAGCGCGCGGCGATCGAAAGGGCGGCGGCGGAGGAGGTCGCGGAGCTCGAAGTCAGGCGACGCGAGGCCCGCGAGATCCTGCGCCGCCACTTGAGCGAAGCATCCTGGCGCCGACTTCTCGATCGCGCCGAAGCGGCGGCGCGGCGCGGCGACAAGGAGTTTCTCCTGCACCGCTTTTCCAGCGATCTGTGCTCCGACGGCGGCCGCATGATCAACGCGGCCGAGTCCGGCTGGGAGACGACGTTACGGGGCGAACCCGCAGAGGTCGTCGAACGATGGCGATACGAGCTGAAACCCAAGGGCTTCCGCCTTGTCGCGCGCATCGTCAGCTACGTCGACGGCGTGCTCGGCGACGTCGGCCTGTTTCTCAGCTGGAACGACTAGCGGGGCCGCCGCTCACTCGCGCGGTTCGTCCTCCGCCGACAGCAACATGCCGGAATTGGGCTCGACCCAGGCGAGCCGGTCGCGCACCGACTTCACCCCGGGGATGTTCTCGGCGATCACCCGCAGGCCCTCGCGCAGGCGTTCGTCGGCGATCGCGCCCTCGAGCGACACTTCGCCGTTCTTGGCCGAAACGCGGATGGAGGCGCGCGGGGCCCAGCCTCGCGACTCGATCTCCGCCTGGATGGCGGCGCAGATTTCGACGTCGGAACGGGGCTCCGCATCGCGCCGCAACTCGACATAGAGCCGCTTGAGCAGGTCGGAGCGCGACACGACGCCGATCACGCTGCCGCCTCGCACCACCGGCAGGCGCTTGACCCGGCGGCGGATCATCGCGTCGACGGCTTCGGACAGCGGCGCGTCCTCGTCGATGGTGACGACTTCGCGGGTCATGACTTCGGCGGCGGTGCGGCCATGCTCATGGGCGTAAGCGTGGGCCAGTCGTCCGCCGCTCAACAGCGATTCCAGCCAGCGCGGCCGGCGTTTTTCGGTGCCGAGTTCGCCGCGCCGCAACAGGTCGCCTTCGCTCAAGATGCCGACCAGCGCCTTGCGCTCGTCGAAGACGCACAGCGCGCTGATTCCGGCCCGCAACATCGTCTCGACCGCCTCGGCGAGGCTGGCCGTGTCGCGCACGCCGATAATGCCGTGCGTCATCGCGTCGCGAACCCGCATGTCGTTCTTCCTCTTTTCCCCCGCCTTAATCTGCGGCAGTTCGCCTTTCGCCGCCTTGACCGCGCGCAAACGCACGCCACCGCAGCTAGAGTGGCGATCGCGCCCCCTGTATAGCTCGCCCAGGCTCTATCGTCACAGGAGCGCTCGCTTTGTCCAATCCCGTCGTCGTCGAGGTCATGCGCGGCGCGCGCGTCGAATCGCGCCACCGCGGCGCCGGCGCGGTCGTCGACGCCGACGGCGCGGTCGCGCTCATGTTCGGCGAAATCGACGAGCCGGTTTTTCCGCGCTCCGCCGTCAAGGCGCTGCAGTCGCTGCCGCTGGTCGAGAGCGGCGCGGCCGACGCTTTGCGGCTCAGCGAGGCCGAGATTGCGCTCGCCTGCGCCTCGCATTCCGGCGCCGCGGCGCATGTCGAGACGGCGGCGGCGATGCTCGCCAAGGCGGGGCTCGACGCTTCGTCGCTCGCCTGCGGCGCGCATTGGCCGCTCGGCGAAGACGCGTCGCGCGCGCTTGCGCGCTCTGGCCAGGCGCCGTCGCCGCTGCACAACAACTGCTCGGGCAAACACGCGGGCTTCCTTTGCCTCGCCTGCGCGTCGGGCTGGGCGTCCAAGGGCTACGAACAGGCGGCGCATCCGGTCCAGCGCGCGGTCAAGGCGGCGATCGAGGACGTGACCGGCGCGGCGCTCGGCGAGGACGTCTGCGCGACCGACGGCTGCTCGATCCCGACTTACGCCGTTCCGTTGCGCGCGCTGGCGCTCGGCTTCGCGCGTCTGGCGACAGGCGCGGGCCTGGCGCCGCGCCGCGCCGCCGCCGCCAAACGAATCTTCGCCGCCGCCGCGGCGAACCCGGCAATGGTCGCCGGCGAGGGTCGGTTCGACACCGAGGTCATGCGCCTGTGCGGCGCGCGCGTCTTCGTCAAGACCGGGGCCGAGGGCGTCTATTGCGCCGCCTTGCCGGAGCTCGGCCTCGGCCTCGCGGTCAAGGCCGACGACGGCGCGACCCGCGCGGCGCAGACGATGATTGCGACGCTGATCCGCCGCTTCCTGCCTGCCGATGGGGAAGATCGCGCTCGGCTTGGGCCCTTCGCCGCGCCGATCGTGCGCAACTGGAACGGGATCGCGGTCGGAAGCCTACGGCCTTCGGCGCCGCTGCAAGGACTGCCCGCGTGATCGCCGGCGTCGGACGCGACCGGCCTCGGAAGCCGGGTCTCACGACGAAGCTCAATGCAACGGCGCCGCCCGCCCGCGCGTGGCTACCCAAGCGCTAAGGGATTAGCCCGTCGCTTTCGCGCTGCTTCGTCCGATCGCGATCGCGGCCAACTGCGCCGCAACTTGAGCGAGCTTGATTTCTGCTTCTTTCGGCTCGCGCGCCGAGTGGGCGAAGACCGCCAGCACGCCGAGCGGCTCGCCGCCTTGCGACATGATTGGGGTCGACCAGCAGGCGCGCAGTCCCAGTGCGCCGATGCGTTCGCGCTGCTCCGCCCAAGCGGGATCGGAGGCGATATCGGGAACGATGACCAAGTCGCCGCGACGAACCGTCTCGCCCAGCGGTCCGGCGAGGAGTTGACCGCTTTGGACTTCGATTTCCGCCAGCGACGTCACGGACCGCCGCAACTTCCGTCCTTTGTCGTCGAGCGGGACGATCGCGACGACGGTTCCGTTCGACTGCGATTCGACGAGGTGGACGAGCTCCTCAAGCACGATTTCCGCCGACGCGCCGCCGACGATCATCTGCAAGATTTCGGCCTGGCCCTCCCGCAGCGCGTCCGCCAGCCTTCGCCGTGTGACGTCGCGCGAAACGCCGATGATTCCGACGACCTCGCCGCGCTCATTGCGAAGCGGCGCTTTCGTCGTCGCGATCCAGACCTTTGCGCCGTCTGGCGCTAGGACGTATTCCTCGCTGTCGATCATCGGACGGCCGCTCTCGATGACTTCGCGTTCGTCCGCCAGGTACTTCTGCGCCGTTTCCCACGGACAAAGTTCAAGGTCGGACTTGCCGATCAGCTCCTGGGGCGACGCGTGGCCCATCCGCAGCGCCGTCGCGCGATTGGCGACGACGAAGCGGCTCTCCACGTCCTTGACCCAGAGGTTGTCAGGCACGACGTCGATCAGCGACTGCTGCGAAATCCTCTCTTCGATCAGCAGCCGCTTTTCTCGCAGATCCGTCGCGTCCTCATGTATCGATATCCACCCGCCGTCGGCCATCGGCCGATAACGAACGTTGATGGAGCGACCGTCGTCGAGCCTGATGCTCCAATCGCGGTCCTCCCGCTTGGCGTTGATCGACGCCACATAAGCGATGTAGTCGTCGACCGCCATCGGACAGGCGCCCACCGCGGCTCGACGCTCGGTGATTTCGCGCAACGTCGTCGTCGGCGGAATCTGATCGGGCGTGAGGCGATAAATCTCCGCGTATCGCCGATTGCCCATGATCAGCCGTTGCTCGTGATCAAAGAAGGCGACGCCCTGCGAAATGGCGTCGAACGCCTTCTGATAGCGCTGCAACTTCGTCTCGAGCTCGGCGACGCGAGCTTCCAACTCGGCGGGGGCGCCAGCGTCTCGACTCACTCGCAGTCCTCCCGTTCCGTCGCGCAAGACTCGACCGGAATGACGCCACGCAGCGTTCGCGACGAATCGGCGGAGCGTCCGCGATCGATTTGAGTCGCGATTCGTATGATTTTACCCTAGCACTTTTACAAGCGCGATCGACTTCGCCTGCGGGCGTTATCAACTAGGTAAAGCGGCGTCGTGACGCTGTTGAGCGTCTCGTCGCGGGCGAACGATGGGGGGCAAGTGGGTCCGCTCTTGACGCAGGGGGCAAAACCGGCGCCGGCCGCCATGCGAGCGACGCGCGCTTACAGCGCGTCTTCGCCGGTCTCGCCGGTGCGGATGCGGTACGCGGCTTCGATCGGCGAGACGAAGATCTTGCCGTCGCCGATTGTGCCGGTCCGCGCGGCGGCGCAGATCGCATCGACGGCGCCGTCGACGAGGCGGTCGGCGACGACGACCTCGACGCAGGACTTCGGCGTGAACCTCACATCGTATTCAGCGCCGCGGTAGATTTCGGTATGGCCCCTCTGCCGCCCGTAGCCCTTGACCTCGGTCACGGTCATGCCGCGCACGCCGAGCCGATCGAGCGCCGCGCGCACGTCGTCGAGCTTGTAGGGTTTGACGATGGCGGTGATGAGCTTCATGGATCCCCGTGCTTCCTTCGCCGCCCCTCTCGCGGCGTCGCGTCCGCCGCGCCTTGACCGGGCGGACGACATTCTGATCAATTCTCCAGCAATATGCACAGGAAATCAGCATTGAAAAGCGCGCGAATGCGACTGTTCCGGGCGAATTGCCGCAGCGACCGCCAGTTGGACTCCGAGGCTGCGCCATCGCCGCCTACAGGCGGCCGTCCGACGGTCAGCGCGCTTGTCGCCGACGGCGAGGCGTTCGATGATCTCAACCTGCCGATTGCCGATTGGCGGGTCGTCGGCCGGGCCGCCGCGCCGCAGGTCGGGGCGATCGTCGCGATGGCGCGCGCAATTGCGAGGGAGAGCGCGCAATGTCGATGAAAGCGGCCGCCAACGGAGCGTCGATGGCCGTCGAAGTCATTTTGCCGCGCGTCGCGTCGAACGCTGAGACGGGCAAGCTCAACCGCTGGCTCGCCGCCGAAGACGAGCGTGTGCGCGTAGGGCAGCCGTTATTCGAGATCGAGGCCGACCAGGCGGCGACGGTGGTCGAGGCGCCGGCGAGCGGCGTGCTGCGCGGCCTGCGCGCCAAGGCTGGCGACCGGCTGCCGGTCGGGGCGACCGTCGCCTGGATTGTCGGCGAGGACGAGCCCTTCGATCCCGATCTGCAGGCGCTCGCCGGCGAGCTGCGCGCGCTGCTGGCGCCGGTCGCCGCGCCGTCGCAATCCGATGCGTCCGGCGATGCGCCGGCTCGATCGGACGAGGCCGACGAGCCCTCGCCCGCCTTGCCGCCCGCGCCGGCGCTCGTGATTGGCGCGGGCGCGCGGCTCAACCGCCTGTGGCTGGCGCGCGGCGAGGGCGCGCCGATCGTCTTCGTTCATGGTTTCGGCGCCGACCTCAACGGCTGGCGGCCGCTGATCGGCCGTCTGGCGGGCGATTGTTCGGCGCTGGCGCTCGATCTGCCCGGCCACGGCGCTTCGCCGTTCGCCGGCGAAGCGACGCTCGGGGCGCTGACGGCGGCGGTCGCCGCGACGCTCGCGGAGGAGGGGGTCGCGGCGGCGCATCTCGTCGGCCATTCGCTCGGCGGCGCGGTTGCGGCGGCGCTGACGACCGCGCCCGGCTTTCGCACTCTGTCGCTGGCGCTCATCTCGCCTGCCGGTCTCGGCCCGGAGGTCAACGGCGCGTTCATCGCCGGCTTCTTGCGCGCGCGCTCGGAAGCGAGCCTCAGCCCATGGATGCGCGAACTCGTCGCCGATCCGGCGGCGCTCGGTTCGGCGCTGGTCAATACGACCTTGCGCCAACGGGCGGCGGGCGGGTTGGTCGAGGCTCAGGCTCGCCTCGCCGAGGCGTTGTTCCCCGACGGCGCGCAAGCGATCGACATTCGTCCCTGGCTGGCCGAGATCGCCATTCCCGCCAAGGTCATCGTCGGCGTCGAGGATCGCGTCCTTCCGGCTCGGCAGGCGGAGGGCCTGAATGGGCTGATCGCGCTTCATCGCCTCGCTCGCGTCGGCCATATGCCCCATCTCGAGGCCCCCGACGAGGTGGCGCGGCTGTTGAGCGAACTCGTCCGCGCCGGCGGTTAGCGCGCCTTCGCGCCCGGGTCGACGGCGAGCAGCGTCCGCGCGGTCGTTTCGTCGGTCACCAGCGTCGTCGGCCTCAGCAGCCGCGCGGCGCCGCGCAACGCTTCGATCTTGGCGGCGCCGCCCGCCGCCATGACCCGGATCGGCGCGGCGACCACCGCCTCCAGCGGCGCCGACATCACGCGCGCGTTGATCGGGTGGTCGATCAACCGTCCTTCGGCCGAATAGACGTAGCAGAGCGCCTCGCCGACCGCGCCATATTCGCGCAGGCGACGGCGCTCGGCCTCGCCGATGAGGCCGAAGCGGACGACGGTCGAGTTGGCGTCGAGCGCGCCGACGCCGAACACGATCGCGTCGAGGCGGCGGGCGAATTCATAGACTTCGGCGAGGCCGCAGCGTTCGATCAAGGCCTGTCGCGTCTCGGCGCTGTCGACCAGGGCCGGCGCCGGGATCAGGTAGCAGTCGGCGTTGTAGGCGCGCGCGAACTCCCACGCGAATTCAGCCGGATTGATCGAGCCGACGTGGGTGACGCCGCCGACCAGCGACACCACCGTCACCGCCTTCGCCGCGCGTTCACTCAGGTGGTCGAGCGCCCGGCGCAGCGTCAGGCCCCAGCCGAGGCCGATTTTCATGTCGTCGGCGACGAGCTCGGAAATGACCGCGCCGAGCGCAGCGCCGATTGGCGCGGTCGGGTCGGCGTCGGGGGCGGACAAGGGCGCGATGATCGCCTCGCCGACCCCGAGGGCTTTGGCGAGAGCGATTTCAAGGCCGGCGAGGTCGGAAGCGCCGCGCGCCAGGGCGATCCTGACTTCGCCAAGCGCACGGGCCTCGGCCAGCATGCGCACCACCGTGACGCGGCCGACCCCAAGCGCCTCGGCGACCGCGCTCTGCGTCATCTCCTCGACGTAATACATCCACGCCGCGCGCTGGCGCAGCCGTTCGCCGCGGCGCAGCGGCGCGCGCTGCCGATGCGCGGCAGGGTCGGCTTGAGGAGGCGTGCGGGTCATGGCGGTCTCGGTCGGCTGCGAATCGCTGGAGCTTAACGCCGAATGTGCGGGCAATGCGCGCTTCCGACGCAGGAAGACTTTGATGAATTGGTAATTCCTCGCCTCTAACTTGCGCAACAACCACGATCCTCCAGGAGTGTCGATGTCGGTCCCAGGGATGACGCCGCGCGCGACCTCGGGATCGTCGTCCGCCGCCGCCGTCGGCGGAGCCGCGTTTGATCGGCTCGCGCGGATCGCCGGGCGGATCCGGAGGCTGCTGCGCCAGCAGGCGATCGCCTTCGGCGCGCTGCGGATCGCCGTCGTCTGCATGGTCGCCTGGGGCGTCTTCGCGCACGAGCGCGCCATGCTCGGCGACGAGGGCGAGCGCGACGCCGCCGAGCTGGTTCAGATCGCCGGACGCGTGGCCACCCGCTCGCTTGCCGACATCGACAGCGCGCTCGTTCGCCTCGCCGACCGCGCTGGGCGCGACGGCGCGGCAGTCGACTGGCGGTCGCTCGCCGACCAGGGCTCGGCGCTCATTGGCGAGCGCGGCGCTTTCGCTGTCTTCGACGCGTCCGGCGCCGTTGCGCTCGGCGCGGTCGCCGCAACGTCCGAGAGCGAACGGCGGACGTTCGTCGACGGCTCGGGCGGCGACCGCTCCGGCCGATCCGTAATCGTTTCGTCTGGGCGCATCGTTTTGGCGCGCCGCCTGGCCGACCGCGACGGCGGCGTTCTCGGCGTCCTCGTCGCCGTCGTCGACCCCGCTTCGCTGATCGCCGAAGCCGCCGAGCGCGACGCGAGCCGCGGCGGCGTCGCGCTGGTCGAACGGACCGGCGACGTTCTCGCCGGCGCCGGAACGCTCGGCGGCCTCGTGGGCCAAAATCTGCCGCTCGGCGAACCCCTGCGCGGCGCCGATGCGAGCGAGCCGGCAGCGCTCGGCGGCGACCGGCCGGGTTATGTCGCGGCGATCGCCGATTCGCCGCTCGCCGTCGTCGCGACGCCGCCCGATCTCGACCGCGATCCGCGCCTCATGCGCTGGGGCGCGCTGTGCGTCACCGTCGCTGCGATCCTGTCGCTGCTCATTGCGGCGACGGCTTACGCGCTGGCGCTGCGCGCAGCGCTGTTCGAGGCGCGCATCTCCAAACAGGCGCGTCGCGATTCCCTGACCGGGCTCGCCAACCGCACCGCGATCCGCGAGCGTCTGGATCAGACCTTCGCCTCTCCCTCCGGCGAAGGCGCGATGGCGCTGCTGGTCATCGACCTCGACCGGTTCAAATACATCAACGACACCCACGGCCATCCGATCGGCGACGACCTGCTGCGCGTCGTCGCCGATCGCCTGCGCGCCCTGGCCGGGCCAGACGACCTGGTCGGCCGGCTCGGCGGCGACGAATTCGCCGTCGTCCAGCTGGTCGCCGGCTACGGCGACGAGGCGGGCGTCCTGGCGCTGCGCATCTGTCGCGAGCTGGCGGCGCCCTACGAGCTCGGCTCGATCCACGCCTCGGTCGGCGCCAGCGTCGGCGTCGCTTTCGCCGCGCGCGACGCGATCGCGACCAGCGAGCTGCTGAAGGCGGCGGACATGGCGCTTTACGCCGCCAAGGGGCAGGGGCGCGGCTCGGTTCGTTTCTTCCACCCCGACATGCATCACGCGGTTCAACGCAAGGTGATGATCGAGGGCGGCTTGCGCAACGCGATCAAGCGCGACGAGCTGTATCTCGCCTACCAGGCGATCAAGGAGACGCGCAGCGAACTGACGGTGGGCTACGAGGCGTTGCTGCGCTGGCGGTTCGGATCGACGATGATCCCGCCGTCCGAATTCATCGCCGTCGCCGAGGAGACCGGGCTGATCGTGCCGATCGGCGCGTGGGTGCTGGAGCGCGCCTGCGCCGACATGGCGCGCACGCCGGTCGACGTTCGGGTGGCGGTCAATTGTTCGCCGGTGCAGCTCGAATCGTTCGACCTCGCCTCGCATGTCCGCAAGTGCCTCGATCATTTCGGCGTGTCGAGCGACCGGCTGGAGATCGAGGTGACCGAGTCGTTCCTCATCAACGACAGCCCGCGCATCGCCGCGCAGCTGCGCCGCCTCAAGGAAATGGGGGTGCGCATCTCGCTCGACGACTTCGGCACCGGCTATTCGAGCCTCAACTGCCTCGAGCAATATCCGTTCGACAGCATCAAGATCGACCGTTCGTTCGTGCAGAAGCTGGAGCGGCGCGAGGCGACGCGCGCGACGGTGCGAGCAATCATCGAGCTCGCCTCGAGCTTCGGCATGACGACCATCGCCGAGGGCGTCGAAACGCGCGCCCAGCTCGCGACGGTGGCGGAGCTCGGCTGCGCGGAGGCGCAGGGATTCCTGTTCGGCCAGCCCAAGCGGCTTGACGAGGTTCTCGCGCTCGCCGAGCTCGAGCGCGGCGGCGCTGCGCCGTATCGGCGGATCGCCAACGGCTGACCGGCCTCAGCCGATCACGATCCGGTACTGGATGAAGCCCGAACGCTCAGCGACTTTGTCGTAGAGCCGCATGGCGTCGCGGTTGGTCTCGTGGGTGAGCCAGTGCACGCGCGAGCAGCCGAGCGCCCGCGCCTTGGCGGCGACCGCGTCGATCAGCAGGCGACCGACCCCGCCGCCGCGGCGGCCCGCGGCGACGAACAGGTCCTGCAGATAGCAATAGTCGCCGACGGTCCAGCACGAGCGATGGACGATCCAGTGGACGAGGCCGATCGCCGCGCCGTCGCCGTCGCGGGCGAGGAAGCCGCCCATCGGCTCGCTCCCGCCGGTCAAGCGGGCGAACGTGGTCTCCGTCGTCGTCGCGTCGACCGCGGCGCGATAGAAGTCGAGATAGCCGCGCCACAACGGCGCCCATTCGGCGCGATCGGCGGCGAGGAGGGGAACGATCTTCGCGGGCGGCGTCGGCGTCGCTGCGCTCGGCTGCATGATCTCCTCCGCCGCGGGCCGGCGTCAGTTGACGCTGTCGAGATAGGAAACAAGCATCAGAACGATGCCGGCGATCAAGGCGAGCACCAGCACGCCGATCACGGCGAAACGGTCCTCGGGCGACATCGCCAAGCGGCCGCGCTCGACGCGCGCCTCGGGTTCCGCCGGTTCCGACTGCGGCGGCTTCGGCGCGGTCGCGGCCGGCGTCGCCGACGCCGCTTCGGCGGCGACGAGCTTCGGCCGCGGGCGCGGCGGCTGAGGAGCGGCGAGCGCGGGCTTCGCCGGCAAGGCGCCAGGCGCGGGTCGGCCGGCGGCGGACGGCGCCGGCGTCGGGGGCCGCGCCGACGGGTCGGCGAAGAAGACGAAGAGGGCGCCGAGCGCCGGGGCGATCGCCGCAAGCGCTGGGGCGTTGGCCGCGATCCAGCCGCCGACCAGCGGGTCGGTGACCGCCATGTCGCCGGCGATCCAGCCGAGCAGCGCCGCGCTGAGCTTGACCAGCCATGGCGCGGCGCGCAGCGCGGCCGAAAGAACGACGCCGCCATAGGCGAGCACCGGGATCGACACGACGACGCCTGCGGCCAGCAGCCAGAAATTGCCGCGCGCGATCGCCGCCAGGGCGATGACGTTGTCGAGGCTCATCGCCGCGTCGGCGACGACGATCGCCGCCGCCGCCGCCCACAGATCGCGGCGCGCCGCGCCAGCTTCACGCGTCGGCAGGGCGCCGCGCTGGGAGTCGGCGGAAACGTTGAGGGCGACGACGATCAGCGCCCAGGCGCCGATCAGCTTGACCAGCGGCACGGCGAGCAGCGAAGCGGCGATGGTCGCCAGAAGCAGGCGCAGGACGATCGCCCCGCCGGCGCCGACCGTCGCCGCGCGACGCGCGTCCTGCGGGCTGAGGCCGCTGCAGGCGACTGCGATCAGCAGCGCATTGTCGGCGCCGAGCAGCAGGTCGACGACGAAGATTTGCAGAGGAATGGCGAGCCAGGCGGCTCCGGCCGAGAGGTCCATGCCTCACGCCCCGGCCGCCGGGCCGAGCGCCGCGCGCGCCGCGACGCTCACGGCGCGCTCCGCGGCGCCGGCGGCGTCGGCGGGCTTTGCGGCGGATTCGGCCCGCTCTCCAGAGTCCGCATGAAATCGGCGTCGGGAGACAACACCAGCGTCGGGCCCGAATCGGCGAGGGCGCTGCGGTAGGTCTTCAGCGCCCGATAGAACTGATAGAAGCCCGGATCCTTGTCGAACGCCTCGGCGAGCGCGCGGTTGGCCTCCGCGTCGCCTTCGCCGCGGCTGATCGTGGCGGCGCGCTGCGCCTCCGAGAGCAGGACGGTGCGGTCGCGATCGGCGCGCGACTCGATCTGCTGCGCCCACTCGGCGCCTTGCGCGCGCAGCTCCTTGGCTTCGCGCTGCCGCTCCGACTTCATGCGGTCGTAGATCGCCTGGCTGGTTTCGAACGGCAGGTCGGCGCGATGGAAGCGCACTTCGTCGATTTCGACGCCGAGCGGACGCGCCTTGGTCACGACCTCGTTCTTGATCAGGTCGACGATGTCGCTGCGCTGCGGCGTCAGCAGCGTCAGCAGCGAAACCTGGCCGAGCTCGCGGCGCACCGACGAACTCACCAGCTGCGCCAGCTGAGCGCGCGCCTGATCGAGGGTGCGCAGCGCCTGATAGAAGCGCAAAGGTTCAACGATGCGGAAGCGGGTGTAAGGCTGCACCTCGAGCCGCTTCTGGTCGCCGAGGATCACTTGCTCGGGCGGCGGCTCCAGCAGCTGCAGTCGCGTGTCGTAGACATAGACGCTGTCGATGAACGGCGCCTTGGCCTTCAGGCCGGGCTCGACGACCACGCCGACCGGCGCGCCGAGGCGGACGACCAGCGCCTGCTCGCCCTCGCCGACGACGTAAAGCGACGAGGCGACGAGATAAACGCTGGCGGCGACGATCGCCGCCAGCGCGAGAAGGAGGCGCGTCTTCATCGCACGGCTCCCTGCGCCGGGGGCGGCGTCGGCTGCGCGCCTGCGGGCAGCGCAACGCTCGGCAGGATCGCGGGCGGGGCCAAGCCCTGCGGGACGGCGGGACGGGCGCGCGTCTCGGTGACCGGCATGTAGGGCACGACGCTCGAGACGCCCTTGCCCGAAGTGTCGAAAATGACCTTGGTCGCCTTGCGCAGCACTTCGTCGACGCTGTCGAGATAGAGGCGCCAGGCCGTGACCTCCTTGGCGTTCTGGTAGCTCGCGTAGACCGATAGAAAGGCGCTGGCGTCGCCCTGAGCGAGGTTGACCACCTGGGTCTTGTAAGCCTCCGCATCCTGGCGGATGCGCTCCGCGTCGCCGCGGGCGCGCGGCAGGATGTCGTTGGCGTAGGCTTCGGCCTCGTTGCGCGAGCGCTCCTGGTCGGCGCGGGCCCGCTGGACGTCGTTGAAGGCGTCGATCACCGCCAGCGGCGGTTCGACGCGCAACAGCTGAACCTGGGTGATCTCGATGCCGGCGTGCTCGGAGTCGAGCAGCGACTGCAACAGCGTCTTGGTCTCGTCGGCGATCTGTTGGCGCTTGTCGGACATCGCCGCCTGGATCGGCGTATGGCTGATGACGTCGCGCAGCGCGCCCTCCGCGGCGATCTTCACCGCGGCCTCGGGGGCGTTGACGCGGAACAGGAACTCGCCCGCGTCGCGGATCTTCCAGAACACGGCGCAATCGGCCTCGACGATGTTCTCGTCGCCGGTCAGCATCTGCCGCTCGCGTCCGCTCGCGGGGTCGCCGGGCGCGCTCGGGTTGCCGAGCTGAACCTGGTTGATCTGAGTAACCTTGGGGAAAAGGACCGAGTCGATCGGGAACGGCAGGTGGACGTGCAGACCCGGCTGGGTGGTGTCGATCCAGTGACCGAAACGCAGCACCACGCCCTGCTCGTCGGGCTGAACCCTGTAGATCGACGTGGCGGCCCAGCCGATGACGACGATGGCGACAAGCAGCCGGACGCCGCGCCGGCCGAGCCGCGGCGCGCGCACCAGGTTGAGGACGCCTTCGCGCAGCAGCGCGCCGAGGCCTTCGGGCTCCGGCGTCGGCTCGTCGCCTGCGGCAGGCGCATCAGTCATGGCGCGTCCTTGACGACGGCTGGGTCGGGCGGCGGGCGCCGCCGACCGCCAGGGGGGGCGCTTCGGCGCGCCGCGCTTTGCGATGGGTCAATCGAGGCCAACCGCGAGGTTCTCCTCCAGCATCAGCCGCGCACGCGCCCTGAGCCGTTCGGTCTGGCTCTTGAGCTGGCCGCAGGCGGCGAGGATGTCGCGGCCGCGCGGGGTGCGCACCGGACTGGCGTAGCCGGCGGCGAAGACGATGTCGGAGAAGCGCTCGATCGCCTCCCAGTCCGAACATTCATAAGGGCTGCCCGGCCAAGGGTTGAAGGGGATGAGGTTGATCTTGGCCGGCAGGCCGGCGAGCAGCCGCACCAGCGCCTTCGCCTCGGCCGGCGAGTCGTTGACCCCCTTCAGCATCACGTATTCGAAGGTGATGCGTCGCGCGTTGGACGCGCCGGGATAGTCGCGGCAGGCCTGCAGGAGTTGCTTGATCGGGTACTTCTTGTTGAGCGGCACCAGCGTGTTGCGCAGCGCGTCGTTGGTCGCGTGCAGCGACACCGCGAGCATCGTCCCGCATTCGGCGCCGAGCCGCGCCAATTCCGGCGCGACGCCGGAGGTCGACACGGTGACGCGCCGCTTGGACAGCGAAAGGCCGTCGCCGTCGGTCAGAATCGCGATCGCCTCGCGGACGTTGCCGAAATTGTAGAGCGGCTCGCCCATGCCCATGAAAACGACGTTCGACACCGCGCGCACGCCTTCTCCGGAGGGCACGAGTCCGTCGGTCGGCGGCGTCCCGCCGGGAAAGTCGCCGAGCCGGTCGCGCGCGACCAGAACTTGCCCGACGATCTCCGCCGCCGTGAGGTTGCGCGCCCAGGCCTGGGTGCCGGTGTGGCAGAACGTGCAGTTGAGGGTGCAGCCGACCTGGCTCGAGACGCACAGGGTGCCGCGGGCGGTCTCGGGAATGTAGACGGCCTCGATCTCGGCCCCGCGGTCGCCGGGATAGGCGGACGCCATGCGCAACAGCCACTTGCGAGTGCCGTCGGCGGAGACCTGCTCGGCGACGATCTCGGGCCTCGCCAGCGTGTAGCGCTCGCCGAGCGCGTCGAGCACCGGCCGGGCGATGTTGCGCATCGCCGAGAACTCGCGCGCGCCGCGATGGTAGATCCAGTGCCAAAGCTGACCGGCGCGCATGCGCAGCTCCCGCTCGGGCGCGCCGATTTCGGCGAGCGCGCGCGCGATCTCGGCGCGGGTCGCGCCGGCGAGGCTCGGCGGCGCAGCCGTCAGGGAGGCGAGGGCCGGGGACATGAGGGGGCTTCTATCACATGGGTCGGGGTGGGAAAAAGGCCGAGGACCGGCGCAGCTCGGGTCCGGCGCTCCTTTGAGCGCTGGATTCGCAGCTACGGTTAGCGGCGAGGGTTAAGAGCCGCCGAACACGTCGTTGGTCTGCGCCGTCACCCGGACGAAGGTCGTGCGCTTGGAAACCTCCTTGAGCTGGGTGGCGCCGATATAGGTCATCATCGAGCGCACGCCGCCCATGATCTCGGCCATGGTGGCGTCGACCGGGCCGCGATAGGGGGTCTCGACCGTCTTGCCCTCGGAAGCGCGGTAGGCGGCGACGCCGCCCGAATAGCGCTTCATCGCCGTCTCCGACGACATGCCGTAGAACTGCATGCCGACCGCGACCTTCTCGCCGTCGCGCATCTCGTAACGGACTTCGCCGTCGCATTCGTCGTGGCCGGCGAGCATGCCGCCGAGCATGACGAAGTCGGCGCCGGCGCCATAGGCCTTGGCGACGTCGCCGGGAACGGTGCAGCCGCCGTCGGCGCAGACCTGACCCTTGAGGCCGTGAGCGGCGTCGGCGCATTCGATGATCGCCGAGAGCTGCGGATAGCCGACGCCGGTGACCCGGCGCGTCGTGCACACCGAGCCGGGGCCGATGCCGATCTTGACGATGTCGGCGCCGGCGAGAATCAGCGCTTCCGTCATATCGCCGGTGACGACATTGCCGGCCATGATCACCGATTGCGGGTTTTCGTCGCGCACCTGCTTGACGATGCCGAGGAACTTCTCGGCGTAGCCGTTGGCGACGTCGATGCAGATGAGGCGCGGCTGCGCGCGCTTGCGCACCGCGGCGAGCTTGGCGCGGTCGGCCTCGGCGGCGCCGAGCGAGTAGAAGGCGTGAACGCCGTCTTCGCCGGCGAAGAACTTCGCCAGCTCGTCCTCGGGATAGTGCTTGTGCAGCGCCGTCAGCGCGCCGCGCTTGCCGAGCGCGCGCGCCATCGCCAGCGTGCCGGTGACGTCCATGTTGGCGGCGATGAGCGGAAAGCCGGTCCATTCGCCGCCGGTGTGGAGGAAGCGGAACGTGCGGTCGACGTCGACCGCGTTGCGGGAGCCGAGGGTCGAGCGCTTGGGTCGGATCAGAACGTCCTTGAAGTCGAGCTTGACGTCGCTTTCGATGCGCATGGGATTGTCCGAAATGGCGCGCCGGAGCGCGCGCGGCGAGCGGCGGTTCGGCGCGCCTTAGCACAGGCCCGCCGCCCCGCCCAGCCGCGCGTTTACCGCGCGAAACGTAGAAATCGAGCGACGGATCGCCGATCGCCGGCGGCCGCCACGACCCTATATAGGTCGCCTTTAGCGCGTGGCGAAGTCCGCGACGCCGTGACCTTGCTCGCCGCGGCCCGCTTTGCAGCCGCCATCAGTTACTGCTCATGAGGCTTGACCCTCGTTCTCAACCGCTTGTATGGAGCAGCTGACGTTCTCAGAGTGTACGTCAGAATCCAAACCATCGCCCAGGTCGAAGAACGTATTCCCACCTTTCAGTAGAAACTCTAAGCTCGCTCAGCACGAGGTCTTACCGTTTGTTTTGATTGTCAATTTTGATACATATGTCGGATAGTCGTTTGTTATCACAAGGGCGCCTGCAATAACGCTAAAGCTCTGAATGACTTTGAGTCCAGTGACGCTCGTCGAGTCGACGGAACCCCCGAGATCGCCAACAGATTGTTTGAGGTCGAAGCCTGACACCGCGGTGGTGGCCTGGATTGTATGCGCCCCGGTAAGCAGGTAGGCGAGTTTCCGGTGACTCCGCCAAGCTTTTCCCCACTGCATGTTGACCCCGACCAGGTCGGCGGTCACTGTGATTTCGGCTTTGTGATCAGCGGCTTGAGAGCATTCTGGACCGGCGGCCAGAACCGTGGCGATCAAGCAGGAAAGAAGTTCAGGAGCGCGCCTCCGCCGGCCTGTGAATGCGACTTGCTTGTGGCTCGCCTTGTTTCGCCCCACAGCCGTTGATCACCGGAATATCCGAGGTTTGACGGGCGCTCGCAACGATATTTGCCGTCTTCCCATCTGTTTTCGATCCATGGGCGTTGATGGCTTGAGCGCTTGCCGACGTGATTGATCGAGCCGCCCGTCCGCACAGGCGCGACCGTTTGCCGGCGGCGTCGCCCTGCATCGGTCGAGCGATGCCAAGGGGGCGCAACGTGATGCGCATCGCCGCGGAAATCGAACGCGCCGCCGCGACGAGGGCGAAGATCCTCGAGGCAGCCGCGAAATGGGCTTGATCGAATGCCGTATCAACGGGGAGTCTCCCCGTTCGTAAAGCAAAGGAGGCTGCCGAAGCAGCCTCCTTCTCCGCCGTCCGGGATCAATAACCGGGGTTCGCGCGGAACGACGGATCGTTGATGTCGTAGATGAAGGCGCCTGCATCCCGCTTCTTCATGTAGTCGTCATGGAAGAAGGGAACCAGCTTGTCGACTTTGATATCGCTCTTCGTGAACGGAATCACGGAGACGAAGACGGCCTTCTTGTACGGCTTGCCCGCGAAGTTCGCCTTGATCTGCTGATAGGCGATGTCGGCTTCGAGCGTCGCCGTCTCGTTCACGTCCATCGTGGTGGTGCCGTCCTGCACCCACTTCCACGACTTCTCTTTGCCGTTGCTCGAGCCGAGCCAGTACTTGCTCGGGTCGAGACCGGCCTCCTGCATCGCCTGCAAGGCGCCGGCCATCATTTCATCGTTTTCAACATAGGCGCCGTCGAAGCCGTCCGGCCCCAGGCTGGTGATCGCGTCCTGCATCACCTTCTTGGCGGGATCCGCGAACCATCCGCCCGAACCCCAGAACACGACCTGAAGGTCCTTGCCGCCCGCGCCCTTGACGCCAACGCTCTGGGCGAGGTTGCCGATGTCCTTGCCGGCGTCCTTGTACGCCTTTAGGAAACCATCGGTCTGGCCCGATGCGGTGCCCTGACCAAGCTTGCCCTCGATCATGATCACCCGCTTCACATTGTGCTGAATCGCGGATTGGCCGGCGAGCACGCCGATGCTGACCCAGTCGTATCCGGCGAAACCGGCGAGACCCGGCTCGTTCGGCGGATTGTGCGTCAGATGGAACTCGGGAATGCCGGCGGCCTTGGCCAGCTTCAGGGTCTGCGAGGTGGTTTCCGGCGAGTTCTGAACGACGAGCAGCGCGTCCACGCCCTGGGTGATGAAGTTCTCAACCGCTGCGAGCTGTTCCGGCGCAGTCCCCTGTCCGACGACGTCTTGGACGGTCCAGCCTTCGCGCTGCGCCAGGGTCTTGAAGACCTCGAAGCCCGCTTTGTAGAAATCATCGGAGTTGTCCATGTAGTAGCCGATGACCTTGGGTCCTCCCTGGGCCGCCAACGCCTGGCCTGCGGTCGCAAGGGCCAAAGAGCCGATTGCGGCCAGAGCCATAAGTTTCAATGTCGATCTCTTCATTTTACCTACTCCCTTTCCTTCTTTCTTTCTTTTTGTGCTCGGTCTCGAGACTTCACACGGAAGAGTCCTGCCTATCTGCCTGCACGCTTCCCTGATGTTATGCGCCCCCCTTTTTCGCCGTCGCCGCCGCACTGCGCGCCTTCGCCTGCTCGCGTCTCAGGCCGCGGAATTCGGAGATCTGTGAGGACACGTCGCCTGCCGACACCGCGATGATGACGACGAGACCCTTGGCAAGAAATTGCACTTCGGACGGCAGCCGCAGCAGGTTCATCGCGTTGGCGATCGACCCGAGAAAGAACACTCCGATCAAGGTTCCGACGATGTTGCCCTTGCCGCCGCTGAGCGCCGTCCCGCCGATGACGACCATCGCGATCGTGTCGATCTCCAGGCCCTGACCGAGCGTTATGATTCCGGTGTTGATGCGCGCCAGCAGCATCGTCGCGCCGATCCCGACGAGCAGACCCTGGATCATGTAGACGGAAAGACGCATGTTGCGGACGTCGATCCCGGCGAGGAACGCGGCGCGAGCGTTGGTGCCGACCGCGTAGATTCGCCGCCCGTACTTCGTGTAGGTCAGCAGCAATCCGCCGATGAGCGCGATCACGAAGAAGGCGACAACGTACGGCGGCACCCGGAGGATGAGACCCGTGACCGGGTCTCTCGCCCCTTCGACGAGGTTCAACGTGAGAAAGTTGAGCTCTCCCTTCATCACGACCTCGCGCGAATTGGAGAGCAGCAACGCGATCCCTTGGAACGAGATCATGCCGCCGAGCGTGATGATGAACGGCTCGATGCGGGTTCTGGAAATGATGAACCCCATCGCCGTCTCGAGGACGACGGCCGACGCAACGCCGAGGAGGACCGACGGACCGACGCCGAGGCGCCACTGGGAAATCCCGAGCGCTACGATGATCGACACCAGCGAGGCGAGCATGCCGACCGAGAGATCGATGCCGCCCGACACCATCACCATGGTCATGCTGACGGCGACGATCCCCGGCACGGCGACCTGCTGAAGGATGTTCACGATGTTGACCGGACTGATGAAAGTCGGGAATCGCGACCCACCCGTCGAGATCAACTGAACGACGACGACGATCACGACGAAACTGGCGAAGATCGACAGCACGGTCAGGTTTTCGTATCGCCTGAACAGCGACTCCTTGACCTGCAATGTCGCGTTGGGCACTTCCGGCTTGCTCACTCTTGCCGATCTCCTATCGAAAGGGTGAGGATGGCTTCTTCGGTAATTTCCTCACCGGTCAGCTCGCCGGCGATCTGCCCTTGCTTGAAGACGATCACGCGATCGCTCATCGAGATCACCTCGGGCATGTCGGAGGAGACCATGAGGATGGCCTTGCCCTCCTTCAGCAGGTCGACCATGACCTTGTAGATTTCCTGTTTGGAGCCGACGTCGATTCCGAGCGACGGCTCGTCGAAGATGTAGATCTCGCCTCCGGTGTTGAACCATTTGCCCAGCACCACCTTCTGCTGGTTGCCGCCCGAGAGATTGACGACTCGGGTGCGCGCGCTCGGGGCCTTGATGTTCAGCAGCTTGACGAACTTCTCGCCTGTGCGGACCTCGTTCGCCGGCCGCACGACGAATTGGCGCGTGTTCACCATGTTCGCCACGGCGACGTTTTCGGCGATCGTCTTCGGCAGAAAGAGCCCGGTGGTCTGACGACTCTCGGTGATGAAGCACATCTTGTTGCGAATCGCGCTCTTCGGGCTCGAGTGCCTGACCGAACTGCCGTTGACGACGATCTCGCCGTAGACGAGCGGAGCGCTGCCGAACAGCACCTCCATGAGTTCCGATCGTCCCGATCCGACCATGCCGGCAAACCCGAGGACTTCGCCGCGATGGAGTTCGAACGAGACGTCCCGCACGCCGTTGCCGGTGACGTTCCTCACTTCCAGGACCGCCTCGCCGCGCTTGACGCGCTCGCGCTTGTAGAAAGTCGACGGGTCTCGTCCGACCATGTCCTTGATCAGCGTCGTCTTGGTGAGTCCAGCAATGGGGTACATGCTGACTTTGCGGCCGTCGCGCAGAACGGTGGCGCGGTCACCGATCTCAAAGACCTCGTCGAGGTGATGCGAGATGTAGATGACCCCGATCCCATCGCTCTTGACCGTCTTCACGATATTCAGAACCGTGTCGATCTCCCTCGATGAGAACGACGCCGTCGGCTCGTCGAGAATGATGACGTTGCTCTTCGACACGAGCGCCTTGGCAATCTCCACGATCTTCTGCTGACCGCTGGTCAAATCGGTCATTCGCATGTCCGGCGTGAGGTCGCTCTTCAGATACCTCAGGACGCTCTCGGTCTGCCGCCGCATCTCCTTGCGCTGCAGCAACCCCCGTCGGGCGATTTCCGAGCCCGCAAATATGTTCTCGGTGATGTTCAGAGCATTGAAGACGATGTGCTCCTGATAGATCGTATGAATTCCCATCCTCAGCGCCGTGTTCGGCGTCAGGGTCACGGCGGCGCCGTCGACGAAAATCTGTCCGTCCTCGTCGGGCTGAATTGCGCCGGAGAGGATCTTGATCAGCGTCGATTTCCCGGCCCCGTTTTCGCCGCACAGGCAATGCACCTCGCCGCGCATCAGGTCGAACGAGATGTCCTGCAGCGCTCTGACGCCGGGAAACGTTTTCGAAATGTGCGACAAGCGCAGAATCTCGTCCATGCTTCTACTCGCTCAGACGGACGACGATTCCGGATTGTTCAGCGCTTCGAGAAGTCGGGCACATTCACGATCTCCCCGCCTTTGAGCGTCGACTGATGGGCGCAGATCCCCACGGAGGTCCAGTTCGCCGACTGTTCCACGTTGGGGAATGGGTCGCGCTCTTCAAGCAGAGCGGACACGAACTCGTTGACGAGATGCGGATGCGAACCGCCGTGACCGCCGCCCTGGATGAATGAGAGATGGTCTTCGTCGACGATCCCTCGCGTGAACTTGCGAAGCGGCTCGGGCAGACGGTGCGCGTAGTCCGGCACTTCGACGCGC
>Ga0182030_10003182_pt1 | contig 35054 bp, 36 predicted proteins | sample 812S3MmetaG_FD_121299 | JGI IMG/M metagenome (GOLD analysis project Ga0182030, IMG submission 121299) | Permafrost microbial communities from Stordalen Mire, Sweden - 812S3M metaG (Illumina Assembly) | ecosystem: Environmental > Terrestrial > Soil > Wetlands > Permafrost | place: Sweden...
AGTCACCAACTCCTCGAAGAGATGGAGCGAACTGGGCACTTGCTGCTTCAAACCGTGAGGTCGGTGTGCGCGTCGCCACCCGTCCCGGAAAGCGGAGTGTTCGTCTCGAGGTTTGATCCTCCGTTGACTCAATTGATGAGCGACACACCTCGTGCCGAGAGTCCCCGCTCTCCATATCGAACGGACTCGTTCTAGATCACAATAAATGGTCGCGCTAGCGAACGCATGCACGCAGACTTAGGAGGAGTACAACGACGTGCTGTAATGCACAGCCGCAGTACTGATTGCCTACGCATGGGAGCGTGCGTGCCACTCACCCACTCGACATCACTGGTGAGTTCCACCAACCTCCGCCGAGCGCGACGTACAGCGCAACCGTGTCCTGCAAGCGCTGAGCGATCGCCTGTGTGTACCCCATTCTGGTCTGCAGATATTGATCATCCGCGACGAGTACTTGGAGATAGGTAGCAATTCCCGCCTGGTAGTTCGCGTGGAGCAGATTCAATGCCTTTTCCGCCGCCGTGACTGCGTCGGTCTGTGCCCGAAGCGCGTCGGCATCGTGACCGAGTCCCCGCAGGGTGTCGGCCACCTGGCCAAATGCGGAGAGGACTGTCTCGCGATAATCCGCAGCAGCTGCATCACGCGCATCGATCGCTGCCTGGCGCTGATAGTAAAGAGTGCCCCCGTGGAACATAGGCTGCGTCAGGCCGGCGGCTAGATTCCAGAACAGTGCCGCGGGACTGAGTAGATCGCCAATGCTCGGACTGTTGACCCCATAGCCTGCGCTCAGCGTGAGGCTCGGAAGCATGGCTGCCGTGGCGATGCCAATCGTGGCATTGGCCGCCCGCAGCTTGGCCTCCGCAATGAGCACGTCCGGGCGCTGTCTTACGAGCTGCGATGGAATCGAAAGAGGCAAGTCTTGTGGTAGCTGCAGGTCAGCAAGCGAGACGGGTGTGTGCCTCCAACTGAACGGAGTGGTCCCGCTTAGCACCGCCAGCAGGTTGCTCGCTTGGTCGATTTTCTGCTCCAAAGGAGGGAGTGTCGCCTCAATGCTAGCCAGCTGGCTCTGAAGACTGAGAACGTTGGAATACGCGACGGTCCCGCCGGCCTCTTGTGCAATAGCAATTCGAATCTGCTCGCGCAACAGAACGGCGGTCGCCTTCGTCGCCTCGATCTCGTCTCGATATGCAGCCTGAGCGATGACGGCGTCGACCACGTTGCTCGACAGCATGACGTACACTCCCGCAAGCGCGTATTGCTGTGCCTCGACAGCCGCTCCCAGGACCTCTACTTGCCGCCGCGAGCCGCCCCAAATGTCGATCGCGTAGCTTACTGTGCCCGAAAGCGTGAACAGGTTGAATGTGCTACTCGGGAGCGTGCCGGGCGCAGGATTATACAGCTGTCGACTTGCTCCCGCGTGCATGTCAAGCTGCGGAAAGAACACTCCGTAGCCAGCGCGCAGACTGTCCTGGCTTTGGCGCAGGGTCGCTACCGCTCCTTCGATGTGAGGATTGCTTCGGGCGAGCGCTTCGTTCACGATGGCATCGAGGGCGGGGCACCGCAACATCTTCCACCAGTTGGCGGAAATTACGCCTCCCTCGACGTAATGTTGACCTATCCCGCCTGCGTCCACGGTTTCTTTCATGGGCTCACGCGTGTAGCCAGGGTCATCGGGTGTAGTCGGACGACGGAAATTCGGACCGACGGAGCAGCCAGCGCCTACCACGCACTGAGAGGCCAGTAACAGTCTTCGGAACTTCACGTCGCTTGCCCCCCGACGTATACATCGACCAGTTCCCCTGGAAATACTTGCATCCCCGGTGATGGCTGAAAGCGAAAGATCAGCGGGAGAACTCGCAGATCCACTTTCTCCTGCCTCTCGTTCGAAAGCTGAATTTTTGGGGAGACATAAGGCTGCATACGGACGAATTCCAGCGGAATCTTCGTGCTCGTGCCGCGGATCAACATTTCCGCTTGTAACATATTGGCAGGCGGAAGGCGCGAAATGAGAATCTCATCAATGTAGCAGCGCACGGCGAGCGTGCCTTTCGGCGTTCCCATGACGACAACCGGACCAAATCCTTGCGTATACGTGTCGTACGCCCCCTGAGAAGAGACGAAGCTGCCGACGGTCGCGTTGATGGACAGTACGACGCCGTCGCTCGGTGCCTTGATGGAGTACTTCCCAAGCAGCGCGCTCGATGCCACATAGGCCTTCGTCAGCGCTTCTGCCTGCTTCTCCTGATTGCGGACGTCGAACACCCAGGCTCCGGCCTTCGTGAGGTCGTATTGTCGTGCGACGACGTCCATGTTTGCTTTCGCGACCTTCTGGCCGTTGATCGCGTTATCGAGCGCAGCTTTGCTCACCGACTCTGGATCCAGCTTGTATGAGTATTCTTGCTTATCGAGGGCATCTTGCGCTGTCTTGAGACTTGCTCGTGCCATCTCGACCTGCGCACGTGCAACATCAAGGCTTTCTTTGCGTGGCTGTGCACGTAGCTCGTCTAGCAAAGCATTCGCAGCTTCGGCTTGGGAGACAAGCTGCTCGACATTCGCCTTCTGAATCGAGTCGTCGAGCTCCAGGAGAGTCACCCCCCCCGTGACAGCCTGACCCTCGCCGACGAGAATCCTTACAATGGAACCCGCTATCTCAGGATATATATTGACGTTCTCGCCGTTCGCTTGATAGCTCTCGACAATTCCGTTCGCATGGATGCCTGGCAAAGACGACTTTGGCGATTCCCCCTCAGCCACCAGCGGCGGCTTTCTTGAAACCGCGAAGACATATGTGCTTGTCAGCCCACCAAGCGCTCCGAACACAACTAGAAAGACGGCGACTTTCTTACCCATTGCCGCTGCCTCTGCCCACGGGCTTGCGCCGCGTCTTCATGTATGTGATGTTCCTCTCGCCCCGATGTAGACATCGACGTCCTCACCTGGATATATCTGTTCTTGAGGCGAAGGCCGGAATCGGAAAATGACCGGCAAGACTCGCAGGTCGACCTTCTCCGCTCTCTGACTCGATAGCACGAGCTGGGACGAGACGTACGGCTGCAAACGAACGAACTCGAGCTGAATTCTCTTGTTCGTGCCTCGGATAAACATCTGTCCCTCGAGAGAGTTCACCGAGGGAAGACGCGAAATGAGAATTTCGTCCACATAACATCGGACGCCGAGTGTGCCCATCGAGGTGCCCATGACGACCACCGGACGAAATCCGTGCGTATACGTGTCGTACTGCCCTTGAGGCGAGACGTAGCCGCCAATGCTGGCACCGATAGACAGTATGATGCCATCTGTCGGTGCCCGCACCGTGTACTTGCCAAGTAGAGCAGTCGAGGCCATGTAGGCCTTGACCGACGCTTCGGCTTGCTTCTCTTGGTTTCTGACGTCGAAGACCCATGCCCCGGCCTTCGTAAGATCGAACTGCCTTGCGACGGTCTCAAGGTTGGCCTTTGCGACCTTCTGCCCATTGACCGCGTCGTCGAGCGCCGCCTTACTGACCGATTCGGGGTTGAGTCGGTACGACGACTCCTGTTTGTCGAGCATATCGTCGGCTGTTCTAAGACTCGCCTTTGCCATCTCCGCCTGTGCTTCGGCCACCCGTAAGGTCTCATTGCGCGGCTGCGCACGGAGTTCATCCAGCAGGACATGCGCGGCTTCCGCCTGCGATCGGTGCTGATCGACCGTAGCCCTTTGTACCGAGTCCTCGATCTGGACAAGAGGCGCCCCAATCGTCACACTCTGCCCCTCAGTGACGAGCACATAAACAATCGTGCCAGCCACCTCTGGATATAGGTTAATGTTGGCGCCGTTCGCCTGGTAACTCTCTACGATACCCTTAGCGTAGATACCCTGTGGGTATGGGTTCGGCGCAGGATTGAAGTAAGGCGGCAGCGGCTTGTTTGGCGCCGCCGACACTACGGCACTCGCCAAGCCGCCACAGACTCCCACGATGACCAGCACAACAATGATCAGGTTACGCATCCGCGCCCCCCTTTCCTTCGAGCACTCGACCGTCTTCCATGTTGAGAATTCGGTCGGCAAATTCGTAGATGCGGTCGTCGTGCGTTACGACAATGACAACACGATGATCCCCAACCACCTGAGTTTTGACAAACTCTAGAATTTTCTTTCCCGTATCCCCATCGAGCGACGCTGTCGGCTCGTCGAGGATCATTATGTCTGGGACGCTGACCAATGCACGAGCGATCGCGACGCGCTGCTGCTCACCGCCACTCAAGCGCGTGGGGCGAAGTTGCGCGCGCGCTGTGAGGTTCACCACGTCGAGAACCTTCATCGCCTCGGCAATGGCATCAGCCCACTTTGTTCGCCTGAGAACGAGCGGAATGGCGACGTTCTCGACAGTAGTCAGGTTCGGAAAAAGGTGAAAGTCCTGAAATACGAAGCCTATCTTCGCAAGGCGAAAGTCAGCGAGCGCAGTCTCTCCCAGGGACCATAGGTCCGTGCCTTCAACGTGAACTTTGCCGGACTCCGGTCGCAGAATGCCCGAAATCATGCTGAGCAGCGTCGTCTTGCCGCTACCCGATGGACCCACGATGTAGAGCATTTCACGGAAATGCACGTCAAGACTAACGGCCTTGACTGCAACTGTCTTGGCTTCACCTTCGCCGAACGTCTTGGTGAGATCTTCCGCATGAATAGCCACGGTGCCCGGCGACCCAGACGTTTTCGTCACAAAGGGAGCCGGGCCCGCTACGGGAGCTAAGTCGCCGTCGGCATCCACGTTGTCAACCCCTGAAGATGTCATAAGGGTCGATCCGTAGAACTTTGCGCACTGCGATGTATCCCGAGAACGCGGAAATCACCAGCACCATACCCAAAGCCAGTGCAAGGTTGCTGAATGTGATGATCGACGCGTAGTCTGGCATCCACAGCCTGGCGAGAGCGATAAGCCCCGCGCACATGCCAATTCCGAGTCCGTACCCAGCCAATCCCGTAGAGCCCGCCTGAAAGAAGATCATCGCAACGAGCTCGCCTCCCTTCGCCCCGATGGCTTTGAGAGCGCCGAACTTCTCAATGTTCTCCAGAACAAACGTATAGAATGTCTGACCCGAAATGGAGAGCCCTACGAGAAAGCTGATCGCGGTCATGAGAAGCAGATTCGTGCCCATGCCTGTGTTGAAGATATACCAGTGGGTGATCTTGTCGATAAACCCCTGCTCGGTCACCGTCTCGTACCCGAGCGCCGACACTTCTTCCCGAATGTGTGCCACAGCCTGCGGATTCTGCGGCTCTACGAGGATGAACGATATCGTGTATCGCATCGAGGGTATGTACTGGATAGCGCGATTGAATGTCGTATAGAGAGTCGGGACTCCAAACAGTCCGCTCGCCGGCACCTTGGCAATTCCCACAATGACGCCGCGGTTGTCGTTCAGTTCGAATTCGGTTCCGATCGCGGGGTTTTTTAGCTTTCTGTATTCGGCATCCTTTACGACAACGAACCCATTCTCCGCGTATATGTCAGTGATGTTGCCTTCGACCAGCTCGGGTCGCCCGAACAGGCTCGCATCGTCGAGCCCGAGCACCGTCACGGCCTGGTACGTGCCATCGGATAGACGCAGCAGTGCCGCGCCCGAGTAAAGAGGGACCGCGTACTTGACGCCTGTGATACTTCGGACTGCATCTAGAACGTAATCCGGCAGTGGAATTGAGCTACTGACACTTGTCACCGCGCGGTCCATCACCCACACCTTCGCTCCGGTGTTGGTGACCGTAGCGGCGGCCTTCATCATCATCCCCGAGAACATGGACGTCATCTGAATCATGAGAAAAACAGAGAACGTGAGCCCCATGAGTAGAGCGCCAAACTTCCCCTTGTCGTTGACGAGAAGCTTGTACGCGATGCGAAGAATGCCGAGCACTGGCTCCTGTCTCTAGCAATGCACATGCCTTAATCTTCACAACCGCATCGACGTACGCGCTGACGCGCACAGTGCGACGAAGCCGGGCATACGCGTGCACAGAACATAGTGAGAACGCCCGATAGGTTTGGACACTGTTGGCAGATTGCGAAGTGCTCAGGCATTTTGCCCAGGTCGTCGATTGCGTGCGGCTGAGAGCCACGAGAACTGGACTCCGCCGATTGTTGTGTTTTGAACCTCTCGAGGCATGTCGCATTCGTTGGGTCTGACGCTGGCACTGATTGTGCTGGCAAAGCAGGACAGTGAGTCGGAAAACCAGGTCATCGAATGTTCAAGGAGCCAACACCACCAAGACAGCGACCGACAAACGGCGTGCACACAGGTGATTCTTCATCCGGCGAACAGCCTATGGTCGTTGATTGTGCCGAGATCAAGGCGGGGAGCAACATATCATCGGCCTATGCCGCGCTTCTCAATGATCAAGCCGCGTACCGCAATCGACTGGACCGTGAAAAGGCGCAGCTCATCGAGTCCGAGAAGGCGACCCTCGGGCAAGTGCTGCTAGATTCGACTGACCCCTTGGAGCGGGCATTGTCCTCAGTTGCAGACGTGAGCAATCACAAACACCACGCGGTCCGTGATCTGACCGAGGGCGTCCGACTGTCGCTGGCAGTTCTGTACAAGCGCATTGCCGATATCGGCGCGGAGCGCGTGCGCACGATTGGAATGCCCTTTGACCCCGCATACGCTGAAGCCGTAGACGTCGTCACCATCACCGACCCAGCTCAAGACGGCATTGTCATTGAAGAGCTTAGACCAGGATATCGAGTTGGAACACGCGTTCTGCGACCGGCCCAGGTGCGGGTAGGTCAGTTGTCACGGCAATAGCGTTATTCGCTTCTGGACGTACGGCTACTCTCTTGCCTGATCGCTTGTGAATAGCATACTGGGAACGCTAGAGCATTCGGGCCATGACGCAGACCCGGAGCCACGGTCCTTTGGGTACGCGCCGCAAGCATTGCATACGGCGACATCGCGTTGGCTCGAATCGTGCGTTTCTAGGACCTGTGAGCATCGCAGGTCACGTTTCGCGAGCCGGCTCTTGGTCTGTCGTCCTATTTTCAGTGCTCAGCACTGCCGACGATCCAGTAGCTCAACGATGGCAGCTCATTGATGGAAAGCACTGGCAGATCTATTCGTCCGCGGTCGAGGCGGTTGAGGTGACTGACGCAGCTGAAGGCACGAGGGGCGATTGCGCTCCCGGCATGGTCGAAGTGCTCGGCGCCTTAAGGGTCGATGGCTGGGGATATAACGACGCCATCGACGCCAGTCAAAAGAGAACCTGTACGACCTGGATCAGCCACGCATACCCGGAGCGATGCGCGCACTTTGACCGCACTCAGTGGCTCTTGATTGCGAGAACGTTTCCGACCAAGGAGATGCATTTCTGTATCGATAGGTATGAGTACCCGAATCGCCGGGGAGCCTATCCCTGGATCATGGTTGAGTGGACCGACGCTCGAGCCATTTGCCAGGCGGCTAGCGAGCGCCTCTGCACAGAAGCCGAGTGGACGTTTGCGTGTGAGGGTGAAGAGGCCATGCCGTATCCTTACGGCTACGACCGCGACGCGGACGCATGCGTGGTCGACCGACCATGGCGCCCGGTGGATGAAGACGCGCTGTCGCAGCGTACCTCGGAGCGCACAAGCATGGAATTGGACCGTCTCTGGCAAGGAGAGCCGTCAGGAGCGCGGCCTCGCTGTCGCAGCCAGTTCGGCGTCTACGATATGGCGGGCAACGTCGACGAATGGACAACATCGGAGGTACCTGGAGAGCGTCCTTCGATCCTGAAAGGTGGCTATTGGGGACCGGTGCGCGACAGATGTCGCCCGTCGACCCGAGCCCACGGAGAGGACTTCTACTTTTACCAGCAAGGATTCCGCTGTTGCGCAGACGTCACAGCATTTCCTAGATAGACCACTTGCTTTCTGTGAGAATGGCCTAATGAGAATGCGGGCTACCTCATCGCAACGGCAACGCACTCGGTCAATCAGTCGATGTTCGGCGCTCGACGTCAGCCGGGATGCCGTCGTCATGAACGACGAGATGGTCGTCTCCCTCGATTTTCACTTCGGTTCCTACGTCGCTTTCCAAAAGAGCGCAATTGCACGCCTTCGCCACGACTGTTTCAATGCTTTCAGCGCCCGCGATCTTGGAGGTGCCGACCCCGCTAACATGCGTTGTCGTCCGGCTGTGCTTGCCCGCGAAATGAATGGCGGCAGCGCCTCCTCTCGTTGTGGCGTTGTTTTGGACCTTGTCGAGATGGGCGAAATGGGGTCCACGTTCATGCATATGAGTCTGGCTTTGGTGAGCCTTGTGGTCGCTCATTGGGATATTCCTTCCTGTGTAGGACGAACATGATAAAGTGCGCTGGCTTTCGCAACGGCTCGCGACGCGCCCCCTCAATGGCTATTGAGCCATGAGGAGGCTATCGCAGATATTCAATAGGTCGACTGTATCTTCAGCTGGTCGACGACCTCGGTGACCCCCGGGGCTGCCCATGCCGCATTCGAGGCATCCTCGATCGACTGCCACGACGAGGCGTTTCCGGTTAGCGTTACTTTGCCCCCTGCCGTGTCGACGTGGATCGAACGCGTATCTGTCGCCGCTTGGCGTTCGAGCGCAGACTGAATTTTCTCCTTTACCTGAGCTGGGGAGACCTCAGGCTTGAGCGATATCGCGTTGTAGACTGAGACGACACCAGTCAGGTAGCGCACCGCTCTCTCGGCTGCATCGCGCTCGTAATTCCACTTGACCTGACCCTCTAGTGTGACCTCACCGTTTTGCACTTTAGCGGTGACAGAGCTCGGAGTGAACACGTCCCATTTGAGGGCGTTCTGGATGGCCGCCGCGATATCCGCATCGCTTCGCTTGTGGTCCATAAGGATCTTGACCGTAAGGTCCTGCGCCACCGTGCGCACGCCGAACACGCGCTTCGTGGCGTCCTCAGCAGCCCACTTCTGGGCGTACGTGTCAACTGCGCCGAGAAGCGTCACTGCACCCTTGTCCACGCTGACTCCGATTTGTGCGGAGTTGACCTTTGGATCCCAGCGCAGTTCGTTTTCGATGTCTTGCTTCAATCGGCTGTCGGTCTTGTTCATCATGCGATCCTCATTCGAACGTGAGCTAATGCTGGCGCCACCAAGCTTCCACTGGATGGTCGCGTGAGAGGGTGGTGAGCACTTTGCGTGCCGCGGTCGGACAGTCACCGAATACATCTGGCCAACTCCCCTGCTGACAGCGCGGTTGCTCGTTTGCCAGGGCCGCGGAGTTAGGGCGATGCCTAGAACGTTGGCGATATGCGAATTGCTTTCCGCACGCAATTCGCCAGAGCTCGCGACTGCCTCATGGATCGTCCACATGCTTGTCTCGCGCATGCGGCGGCTCGTCGGGCTTGACACGCTGTGCCTTCCGGCAAAGACGGCACCTTTCATGCACTGTGAATACTTTCCGGCAACCCAATGGCGTGACTACCCAGTCACCTATGGGTTTGCAAGAATAGTACAGTGCCGCAATCTGTGATTTTCGCAATTGAACGGACGCCGGCATCAACGCGCTTTAGCAAGCAGCGCCTATTGTTTGGAGTGGAGTCGAACATGAAAGCAGTTCAGCGAACCGAGTACGTCACACGCGACACCATCCTGAGGCTTCTGTCGGACGACGAAATCGCTCGCGTAAGCACAGCGGAGACGGCAGCACATCTCGCAAAGGACGACGAGTACATCGACTTGGAAGTCCCCGATCAAGGCGTCCGACGCGCTCTCGGAAACGAGGCGATCCCGATGGGCCGCGTCCTCCCGAGAAAGGCGGTGCACGCAAAGACGTGGCACCAGATCGTCATTCTGCTCTCCGCGCATGCTATCGAGGAGGAGAGCGACCGCCCAAACTGAACCAGCGAGAGCCCATGGTTGAAGGGCGACTTTCGCCGCACCATGATCCGCATCGGAGGGGGGCGGTCGTGGAGCTCTGCGGCTTTGGGCGGTTGATTCTTGGGTTTTGTCTTGGAGTCTCCATCAATGCACTGTCTACGAGTGCGTCACTATCAGCTCGCACCGGAATGACGTGGACACGTGCGGTCGACCGTGAACGGGTGGAGCCTTCGGTGCAATCGGGTGGCGAGCTGAACGACTTTGCGACGAAAGTCGACTGGGATTGAGACTTGCATCTCAGATGTCTTATGACGACCCAACCTCAGCCCACCATCAATGAACCATACCCAGCCCCGCCGAAGCTTGAAGCGTCACGCGCTAGGCTCTGCGTCGTAGTCGGCCTCGATTTCACGGAAGCGGACGGTCCTGCATTCGATCAAGCCGCTCGCGTGGCCATGCGGGTCCGCGGAAGTGAGCTCCACCTACTACACGTGTTCCATACGGCTCCGTCCGCGGAGCGCACTCAGAGTCTTGTCGACCACCTGCGACTATACGTCGACGAGAAGGCGACCATCGCCAAGCGCCTAGATGGTGTTGTCGTCGCCATCCACATTCGCGGTGGGACGCCCGTTCGCGCGCTCATTCAACTGGCCACGGAGGTCGGCGCCGACTACATCGTCGTTGGCTCCCATCGCGGGCTGCACGCGGGCGACTGGATCGGAGGATCTACCGTCGAGCGGCTTGTCGGCAATAGTACGTTTCCGGTACTTGTCGCGACCCCGGTTCTCAAGGAGCCCGTGAAGTATGATCCCCCTATCGAGCCAGCATGTCCGCAGTGCGTGCAGGCTCGAATTGCCAGCGGAGGCAAGCAGTGGTGGTGCGATCGTCACTCGCAATCGGTACTCGGGGCCCACGAATACTCCTGCCAGGTTGAATTGCCCATGGCCTCGCAGGATTCGGCGGTCACTCCGACGGGGATCGACTTCTAATGCCAATCGGGGGGGAAAGCGCCTCAAAGCCGGAAATGACATCGAACAGCTCCTCGTCGATACCCGTCTGACGCAAACGATGGAAGGTCGCTTTGAGCGTCCCCAGCAGCTCGTCGATGTTCTTGTCGGCGCGCTCCATGGCTGCCAGACGGCTCGCGTTCTCGCTCGCGAGGGATTCAGCGCACGCACGAAAGAGCGAGACGAAGAGATAACCGCGGATGAGCGACCGCAGCGTCGCAGTGGCGTCACCCAGGACCTCGGGCAAGAGCTTGGTCGGCCACGGCCGCGCGATCAGCTTGCGCCTCCATTCGTCGTCCAGCGGAAGCAGCCGCTGGCGGACGGGCGCATAGACCGCCGCGGATATAGGTCGATTGTAGAAGAGGTGTAGCTCTGTGAGTTCAGGCCGGCCGTGTTGCGTCTCGCCAGCCACGAGAATCTGCCCGACGAGCGGAGCGATAGCCTGAACCGAGATCGGCACTGGGAAGAGGTCCATCAGGGGAAGGCCCGCGTCCGCGAGGCGTGCGTGAACGCGCTGGCCAACTGCCCAGACCTGGGCTCTCCCGTGCAGGGAGCCCAGGACTTTCATGGCATCGTCGGCGACGACCTCGTTGAACTGGCCCACGAGCCCCTGGTCGGAGCCGAACACCACCGCGCCAACCGCATCGGGGTCGGTGGTCGTCCCCTTCGCCATCGAAGATGTCGGGCCGCTCTTTCGAAAGCACGTGCTCAACCCGAGCTCGACGGTCCGGTAGTAGTCCGCCAAGGCGCGCACCGAGTTCTCATATTGTCCGATGCTCGAGGCTGCCAAGGTCTTCATAGTGCGGACGACGGACTGGAGCTCTACGGCGCTCTCGATCTTCCGGCGCAGGCTCTCAGTGGTCTCGCTCATGACCCGTCCCCGGAAGGCGCCGTCGGCTTCGGTTCGCCCTTCGGCCAACCCTCGGGCTTGGGCTTTGCCTCGGGTTCCGCCTTCGGCTTTGCCTCGGGCTTGGGATAGAAGGGCTCCAGCGCCTGCATGGCGATGGCAGCGATCGTCTTGCGGTCGGCGTCGTCCAAATCTTTGGCGGTGTCGAATCGCGCGAGCACGTCAGCGGGAATGCTCGCCGCCGCCTCCTGCACGGCCTTCTCGGCGTCTTCCATGCGATCGAGAGGTACTGCATCGAACAGCTTCGCGGTCAGCACGAGCAGGACGGCAATCTGCGCTGGCACGGATACTGGGGCGAACTCGGGCTGCTTGAGGCAAGCGCGGATTCGCCGACCGTGATCGATGACCTTGCGGGTATTTTCATCCACGCGCGCGCCAAAACGGGCGAACGTCTCGAGCTCCTCGAACTGCGCGTAGGCGAGCTTGAGGTCGCCCGTCACCGCGCGATAGGCCGCTCGCTGCGCCTCCCCGCCGACGCGAGACACGGACTTGGCGACATCGACCGCCGGCAGCACGCCCAGCTCAAAGAGCGACGGCGACAAATAGATCTGCCCGTCCGTGATGGAAATTAGATTGGTGGGAATGTATGCGGAGATGTTCTGTGCCTCGGTCTCGATGATGGGCAGAGCGGTGAGCGAGCCGTTGCCGAGCCCTTTGCGCAGATGGGTGGCACGTTCGAGCATGCGCGAGTGTATGTAGAAGATGTCGCCCGGGAAGGCTTCCCGTCCAGGGGGGCGGCGAAGCAGGAGCGAGAGCTCCCGATAGGCGCGGGCGTGCTGCGTGAGGTCGTCGTAGACGATGAGCACGTCGCGCCCCGCTTCCATGAAGTGCTCCGCAATGCTGGTCGCGGCGTAAGGGGCGATATAGGCGAGACCTGGCGGATCGTTGCCCTCGGTGACGACCACGACGGTGTACTCCAACGCCCCCTTCTCTCGCAAGTTGGCTACGGCTTTCGCCACGGCTGAAGCGCGCTGTCCGATAGCGCAATAGACGCATAGGACGTTCTGGCCGCGCTGGTTGAGTATAGTGTCCATCGCAATGGCTGTTTTTCCGGTCTGTCGGTCACCCAAGATGAGCTCGCGCTGACCGCGCCCGATGGGAATGAGCGCATCGATGACCTTGAGGCCGGTCTGAATCGGCACCGTGACGGCTGCACGGTCCATGATGGGTGCGGCAGGGCGTTCGATGGGCAGCCGAGCGCTCGAAACCACCGGCCCCTTGTCATCGAGTGGTCGGCCAAGCGGATCGATGACGCGTCCCACCAGGCCGTCGCCCACGGCCACGTCCATCACTCGGCCTGTGCGCTCGACTTCATCACCCGCGTGCAGATGCCAGTATTCGCCGAGCAACACCACGCCGACTTCATCCTCGTCCACGTTGAACGCGATCCCGAACACCCCGCCAGGAAACTTCACCAACTCCTCGAAGCCCACGCCGGGAAGGCCCGACACCTTGGCGATACCCGTGGCGATGCTGATGATCGTGCCCACTTCCCGTGGCAGCAGCTGCGGCGTGAAGGCTTCACGGACCCGGCTCATGCCCGCAAACGTGCGATCAAAGACACTCTGCAAGTTCTCAGGTCCAGTGCTCATTGGCTCTGGGTCTCAGGCTTGGGGTCTGCAGGCTTTGGGTCTGCAGGCTTTGGGTCTGCAGGCTTTGGGTCTGCAGGCTTGGGCTCTGCAGGCTTTGGGTCTGCAGGCTTGGGCTCTGCAGGCTTGGGCTCACCCTTTGCTTCGGCACTCGGTTTGGCCTTGACCTTGGCTGCTGCGTCGTCCTGCTCCTTCAGAAGTTCGCCCACGCCCTTCTCCAGCGACGCGAGGTAGCCCGCGATGCTCCAGCCCACTTTTTGACCATTCGTCGTGAACTCGATCCCGCTCACCAGATCCGGGGCGGTTTCGAACCGGACCCGAACGTCCGCCGAGAAGGTCTCGTTGAGTGCGTTTTGGATCACCGCGCACTGCTCCGCGGGCAGATCGAACACTGTGCGCACCAGCGCGGGCTCGGACGCCGTCTTGATGGCGTCGGCGAGGCCCGCCTTCACCTTGGCATCCGTCTCTCGCAGTCGGCGAGTGAACACTGCAACCATTCGCTCTTCCAAGCTCGTCGTGGCAAGGTCCGTCAGCGCCTTTCGGGCTATGTCGAACACTTCCCGCTGGGCGCGAAGGCTGACAGCCTTGTTCAGGCTATGGGCCTCATTTTCAAGGGCTTCGCATCGCTTGGCGCGCAGCGCGTCGGCTTCCTTGCGGACTTCGTCGAAAAGCCGCTGATGCTCCGCTTTCGCCTCATCCGTCGCCTTGCTGAAGAGCGCCGCGCGCTGCTTCTCAAAATCCTCGTTCTTGTGTTGGAACTCGTCGCTTTCCTTCTTGGCTTCGGCTTTCTTGCGGTCAGCGTCCGCAAGCTCCGCCGAGATCTTCTGCTCACGCGCGTCGAGAGCCTTGAGGATGGGTTTGTAGAGAAAGCGCCATAGCAACACTACCAGGATGATGAAGTTGAGCGCTTGCGCACAGACGGTGAACCAATCGATGAGCATCGGTCACTTTCCAGCGGCTTGGGAGATCGCGTGGCTCCAGAACGGATTGGCAAATAAAAGAATCATCGAAACGACAAAGCAGTAGATTGCGAGCGATTCAATCATCGCCAGTCCCACGAACAAGGTCCGCGTGATGGTCTTCGAGGCATCCGGCTGCTGCGCGAGCGAGCTCAGCGCCGTTGCCACGGCCTTTCCCTCCGCTAGGGCAGGTCCCAGAGCGCCAATACTGATGGTCATTCCGGAGACGACGATGGACGCCACCGCAATAATAGTCTTTTCATCCATGGTTCGTTCCTTCGGCTGATTTGGTAGTGCTTCGCGCGGGTCGGGAAGGCTTGGGCGTGCGACTGCTCGTGGCGGCCGCGATGTAGACTCCCGCCAGGATGCTGAAGATATAGGCCTGCACCATGCCGGTCAGCAGACCAAGCGCGGTCATAACAATTGGAAAGATGAAGGGTGTGATGGTGAGCAGAATTCCAATGATCATCGCGCCGCTCATCATGTTTCCGAAAAGACGGACCGCCAGGGCCAGCGTGCGCGAGAGCTCGCTGATGATGTTGAACGGAAGCATAATGAAGGTCGGTTCCGCATAAGACTTGAGGTAGGCGCCGATCCCCTGTTCCTTGATGCCAAAGAACGGCACAGCCACGAAGACGCACAGGGCGAGCGCCACCGTAGTTGAAAGAGAGCTTGTCGGCGCCGCATAACCAGGAATCATGGTGCAAATGGTGGCTGTTGCTAGGAACAGAAAAAGTGTGCCGATAAACGCCAGATACTTCTCCGGATGGCCGAGGCCGACCTCTTCGATCTGTTCGTTGATGCTGGTGACGACAATCTCCAAGACGTTCTGCCAGCGAGAACGTGCGAGACCCATGGAGAGATTGCGCGTGACGAGCGCCGAGGCGGTTACCAGGACCAGCATCAGACCCCAGGTGAACACGATGGTGGCATTGAGCTTGAAAAAGCCGTAATGCCAGAAGATCATCTCATCTGGAGTAAGGTGCATGGCTTGCCTCCTGCCGCGTCGGGCTGGAGTCTTCTCCGCCTGACCGCGTCAACCGCGCGATGAAGAGACTTGCCATGAGGAATCCCACGACAGACAGGAGCAACCGCTCCCAATGACCGCACGATACGAAGTAGAAACCGACCAAGGTCACGCTCATTCGCAGCACGATGCTGCCGAGGAACCAGAGCGCCGGCTGCTTTGACAAGACCCCTTTTCGAACCGTCCACCACAGCCCGCCGAAAAAGATACCGCCAAGGAGGACCCCCGCGACCCACGCCAGCGTCTCACTCATCGCGATCCTCATGCATTGCCTTGTCCTCCTTGACGACCCAATGCCACGCGTTCGCACAGCCGATCACGAGCCCGGCAACGAGCAGCGCCAACGTCCAGGAATGCGCCCCCACGTACCGCTTATCCAACCAGAGGCCGAGTGCAGCGCCGAGCAGCGTTGGAAGCGCCACCGACCAGCCAATGAGCCCCATCATGCCCAGGCCGATCCATACCTGTGTCGGGTGATGCCGCGCCTTGAGCTTGCGCGCCGCCGCCACGCCGATCTGGTTGGCGAGATCAGGTATGGCCTTCACGGGTCTCTTGGTTTGTTCGTCATTCATGTTGAAAGCTCCCCAGGCGATGAAGAAGCCCCGCCTCCAGCTTCGCCATCACCATCCGCACACTCGTCTCGCGCTCGTCAAGCGTCTTGAACTCTTTCTCCACCGAGGCCCGGAGCTGACCGAGGTCTGCTCCTCCCAGCGCCCGGCGCACCGAGACGAGCACGTCGCCACCTGTCTTGACGAGCACCCCATCATCCACGCCCACGAACACCTCACCGTCCGCTTCCGTTTCGTAGATCAGAATGCCCGGCGTGAGTGCCGCCACACAATCCAGTCGCTGCGGCAACAGTCCGAACGAACCCGCGCGCGTCTCCGCCACGATTCGCATCACACCGGTTTTTTCGGCGAAGACTTGATAAGGCAAGAGGACCCTGAGATTCATATGGGTCAGTGCCATATCAGACCTTCGGTCGAGGTTCTGCTGCGGGTTTTGGCAGCGGAACTGGCGTTGATTTCACTTTGGACTCGGTACCTGATTTCGATTTGTCTTTGACTGCAGCTTTGGACTCAGGTTCCGTAGCTGCCGCCGGCTTACCTAGTTTCGCTTTGCTCTTTGCTTCGGCGATAGTCCCGATCATATAAAGGGCGCTCTCCGGATAGTCGTCGAACTCGTCGTGCAGGATTCGATCGCAGCCGTCCATCGCCTCCGCAAGGCTGACGAGCTTTCCCTTGAGACCGGTGAACTGCTCGGTCGTGAAAAAGGGCTGGGTGAGAAAGCGTTCCAACCGACGCGCGCGGGCGACCACCTTGCGATCGGCCGGAGAGAGTTGCTCGAGGCCCAACATGGCGATGATGTCCTTGAGCTCCGCATACTGCGCGAGCGTCCGTCGGATCTCCTGCGCCAAGGCATAGTGGCGCGCGCCGACGATGCCGGGCGTCGCCATCTTGGAGCTCGACTGAAGGGGATCGATGGCTGGGTAGAGCCCTTCGCCCGCGCGCTTGCGCGAGAGCACGATCGACGCGGAGAGATGCGAGAACGTGTGCACCGCCGCAGGATCCGTGAAGTCGTCCGCTGGCACGTATACGGCCTGGATCGAGGTGATAGCGCCGGTATCGGTGTTGGCGATGCGCTCCTCCAAACCGGACAGCTCGGTGCCCATGGTGGGCTGATAGCCGAGGCGGGACGGCATCTGCCCCATCAAGCCCGACACCTCCATCCCGGCCTGGATGAAGCGAAAAATGTTGTCGATGAGGAGCAGGACGTCGCGGTGCTGGTCGTCGCGGAAGTACTCGGCCATCGTGAGGGCCGCATGCCCCACGCGGAACCGGGCACCCGGCGGCTCGTTCATCTGGCCGAACACCATCACCATGTTCGGCAGCACCCCAGCCTTCTTCATGCCCTGGTAGAGCTCCTCCCCCTCACGACAGCGTTCGCCGATGCCGCAGAAGATGCTGACGCCCTCGTGGTGCCCGATCATGTTGTGGATCATCTCGGTGAGCAGCACGGTCTTGCCAACTCCAGCTCCGCCGAAGAGGCCCGCCTTGCCACCGCGCTCGAGCGGCATCAGCACGTCGATGACCTTGATGCCCGTCTCGAAGATCTCGGACTTGGTGGAACGCCGCGACAGCGGCGGAGGCGCCTGATGAATCGAACGCCACTCGACGTCCGACAGCCCTGCTCCACGGTCGATCACATTGCCGAAGACGTCGAACATGCGCGAGAGAATCCCCTTGCCGACCGGCGCCTTCAATGGCCCGCCCGTGTCCTCTACGGCCATGCCGCGTGCAAGACCTTCGGTAGGCGTAAGAGCAATCCCGCGCACGTGGCGAGAGTCGCGCTGAGCCAGCACTTCGATGACGACTCGGCCACGTTCTCCGGTGCGCAACACCGAGTAGATCGACGGCAGATGCCCATCGAACCGCGCGTCCACGACACTTCCCCGCACGGATACGATCTCGCCGACATTCGCGGAGCTCTTCTGAGCCTCCGCTTGGCTGAGCCCATCCGACGACAAGCCTGGTTTGGTCTGAAGCTTCGGCATGGGCATCGTCTTCATTCCCCTTCCATCGTGAACCTGTATTCGCCGCGCCGCGCAGCCGAGTTGCACCTAGCTCGATGACATAGGGCTCGCTGCGCTTCGCTCACATGAGCCCGTTCGCCCTTCCAGATCTCCAGCGCCGGCTGCTGGATGGCGCGCGCAAAGGAGAACGCCAGCGCCCAGGGCAACCGCGACTTGAAGCGCACATTCATCGCGTTCAGCCGCGCCGACGCGAGCTCACCGGGCTGTCCACCCGACAGGAACGCTACCCCTGGAACCGCAGCGGGAACCGCTCGTAATAGACATCTCACTGTGGCATCTGCAACCTCATCGACACCCTCTTGCGTGGGGCATGCCAAGCCAGGAAGCACCATGTTCGGCTTCAGGAGCACGCCTTCCAGTGCGACACCCTGCGTGTAGAGCTGGCCGAACAGAGCTCGCAGAACCTCCTCCGTCACGTTGCTGCAGCGCTCCAGCGTGTGCGTACCGTCCATGAGCACTTCCGGTTCGACGATAGCTACGAGGCCAGACTCTTGGCACAACGCAGCGTACCGGGCCAGAGCTTGCGTGTTGGCCTCGATGCAGCCGCGGCTTGGAATCCCGTCCGCTACGGTGATGACCGCGCGCCACTTGGCAAAGCGGGCCCCCATCCTCGCGTACTGGGCCAAGCGATCCCGCAGCCCGTCCAGCCCCTCCGTGATCCTCTCGCCGAAATGACCAGCCATGTCCTTCGCGCCAGTGTCGACCTTGATGCCTGGAATGATCCCCGCGTCGGCGATGGCCTGCGCAAATGGAGTGCCAGCGTTCGTACGCTGGCGAATGGTCTCGTCATAGAGGATCGCTCCACTAATGTACTCGCTAAGCCCGGGCGTGCTCACGAGCCAGTCGCGGTAGGCGCGCCGCGCATCCTCGGTCTGCGGAATCCCCAGCGCGGAAAAACGAGTGTTGCAGGTGGGATTGCTCTCGTCCATCGCCAGCAAACCCCGACTGCCGGCAACCAGTGCACGAGCCGTGTCCGTGACCGGTGGGACGCTCATCTGGGGTTACTCCACTTCCAGTTGCGTATCTCCGGAAGGTCCTGCCCATGCCTGTCGATGTACTGTTTGTGCTCGATGAGCCGATCCTTCACCATCTGCTTGAGGTAGGCGCCCTTTGGACCCACCTGCGGCACCCGATCGACGACGTCTTGAACGAGGTGAAAACGGTCCAGCTCGTTCTGCACTCTGATGTCGAACGCAGTCGTTATGGTGCCTTCCTCCTTGTACCCTCTGACGTGCAGGTTCCGATTCGTCCGACTATATGTCAGCCGGTGGACCAGCCACGGGTACCCGTGAAAACCGAAGATGATGTGTTTGTCCTTGGTGAACAGCGCGTCGTAGTCGACGTCGCTCAGCCCGTGAGGGTGTTCGCTCGAGGGTTGCAGCTTCATCAGGTCCACGACGTTGATCACGCGGATCCTAAGGTCAGGCAAGTGCTCGCGAAGAATGGATACTGCCGCAAGGACTTCCAGGGTGGGAGTGTCTCCCGCACAGGCCATGACAACGTCGGGCTCCGCGCCCTGGTCATTGCTTGCCCATGACCAGATGCCAATGCCTTCCGTGCAATGCACGACCGCCTCGTCCATGGTCAGCCATTGGGGCAGAGCGTGTTTTCCGGCGACAACCACGTTTACGTAGTTCCTGCTTCGTAGGCAGTGATCGAATACAGACAGTAGACAGTTGGCGTCGGGCGGAAGATACACGCGTACGATGTCAGCCTTCTTATTGATGACGTGGTCAAGGAACCCAGGGTCCTGGTGCGTGAAACCGTTGTGGTCCTGCTGCCAGACGTGGGAGGCCAGTAGGTAGTTCAGCGACGAGATCTTCCGGCGCCACGGCAGCTCCCGCGTGACCTTCAGCCATTTGGCATGCTGGCTGAACATTGAGTCCACGATGCGAATGAAGGCCTCGTAGCTGTTGAACAGCCCGTGCCTCCCCGTTAGCAAGTAGCCCTCGAGCCAACCCTCGCACTGGTGCTCGCTCAACATCGAATCCAGCACCTGCCCTGCAGGCGCGAGGTATTCGTCATTGCCTTGCACGCGCGCGTCCCACTGCCGACTGGTGACCTCGAAGACGGCGCCCAGAAGATTGGATAGCGTCTCGTCCGGGCCAAAGACCCGGAAGTTGTGGTGTTCCTGATTCAGACTGGCCACGTCGCGCAGGAACCTGCCCAGCACCAGGGTATCCTGGCCGTCCACTGCCCCTGGAGACGACACCTTCAACGCATGCTTGTGGAAATCGGGCATGCGCAAGTCGCGCAGGAGGATCCCTCCATTGGCATGGGGATTGGATCCCATGCGGCGATCGCCCTTCGGCGCCAGCGCCGCCAGCGCAACATTGAAATGGCCACCTTCGTCGAACAGCTCCTCCGCCTTGTAGCTCTTCATCCAGCTCTCGAGCAAGGGAACGTGTTGGGGGTGCTCTTGGTCGACCAGCAGCGGAACCTGATGCGCTCGGAACGTGCCCTCGATTTGTAGACCATCGACCACCTTCGGCCCAGTCCAGCCCTTTGGAGACCTGAGCACGATCATCGGCCAACGCGGTCGATCCACGTTGCCCTGGGCGCGTGCCATGCTCTGAATCCGGCGAATCGCTTCGATGGCCTTGTCGAGCGTAACGGCCATGAGCTCGTGCATCTTGTTCGGGTCGTCGCCTTCGACAAAGTACGGGTCCCATCCGCAGCCGCGGAAGAATTGCTCCAGCTCCTCGCGCTCGATGCGAGCGAGGACGGTCGGGTTGCTGATTTTGTATCCGTTGAGATGCAGGATGGGCAGTACGGCGCCGTCCGTGACTGGGTCGAGAAACTTGTTGGAATGCCAGGCCGTAGCCAGCGGTCCCGTCTCGGCTTCACCGTCACCGACAATGCACGCGACGATCAGTCCCGGGTTGTCGAACGCTGCGCCGAATGCGTGGCTAAGTGAGTAACCGAGCTCACCACCCTCGTGGATCGATCCTGGCGTTGTTGGCGCAACATGGCTGGAAATGCCGCCAGGAAAAGAGAACTGGGTAAAAAGCCTCTTCATCCCCGCCTCATCCCGACTGATGTCCGGGTATATTTCGCTGTAACTCCCCTCGAGGTACGTGTTAGCGACCAGTGCAGGACCGCCATGGCCGGGACCAGCGATGTAAAACATATTCAGGTCGAACTCGTTGATGACCCTGTTCAGGTGCACGTAAATGAAGTTTTGGCCCGGCGTCGTGCCCCAGTGGCCCACCACGAGTGGCTTCACGTGCGACAGCTCGAGAGGTTTTTTAAGGAGCGGGTTGTCGTATAGATAGATCTGCCCCACCGAAAGGTAGTTGGCGGCCCGCCAATAGGCGTCCATATTGTGGAGCAGGTCCTCAGATAGGATGTTGGTCATCATAGTTACCGTTCTTGGATGTATAGCCGCTCATTGGGCATAATCATTGGTAATAATGACTGACTGTGCTTGCGCGACGAACAACCGAAGTATCGGGCTACGCCATTGGCTCACAGCCCAGCCTGGCCCCGTCTGGACGGGGCTGCCCGATTCGCTTCGATTATCTACTCTGCGGCCCCGATCACTTTGAGAGACTGCCCGCCGTTAGGTGAAGCTCCACTGCCCGCTGGTACTGCCTTTAGAGGAACCGGCGCCGCGAGCAGTGGTCGAATGAGCTCGATGGGGATCGGGAACACGATGGTGGAGTTCTGGTTCGAACCCATATCCAGGAGCGTCTGCATGTAGCGCAACGCCAGGGCGGCCGGCTGCGTGGAGATGATTTCGGCAGCATTCGCCAGGACCTGTGCTGCCTGAAACTCCCCTTCAGTGGCGATGATCTTCGCCCGCTTCTCGCGCTCGGCTTCGGCCTGCCTGGCCAAGGCGCGCACCATGGACTCGGCGAGCTGAGCATCCTTCAGCTCGACGGTTCCCACCTTGATGCCCCAAGGCTCGGTTTGGCGATCGATGATCGACTGCAGCTTGCCGTTTATCTTCTCGCGGCCGCCGAGCAGATCATCAAGGCTGCATTGGCCCAGTACGGCCCGAAGCGTAGTCTGCGCAATCTGAGACGTAGCCTCCATATAGTTTGCGACGCGGACGATGGCAGCCTGAGCGTCGCTGACCTGGAAGAAGATGACGGCGTTGACCTTGACAGTGACGTTGTCGGAGGTGATCACTTCCTGCTGGGGGACCTCCAGCGTGACGACCCGCAGGTCAACTTTTCTGAGGTGGTCGATGCCGAACGGAAAGATGAAAAAGAGGCCTGGCCCCTTGAGCTTTATCAGGCGACCCAGTCGGAAGACGACACCGCGCTCGTACTCCTTGGCGATGTTTACCGTCACCGATGCGACAGCGAGCAAACACAGCGCGGCGACCAGAAACCCGAGGATCTCATAATAATCCCTTGTCCATGTAATCATTGACAGATCGCTCCTGTGAGAAGGCCGGCATCAAGTTCCAGGTCATCGCGTCGAAGACGAAGACCCAGCTAGTCGACACGAGGCTCACTCCCGAATATCCGTCCCATTCGGAAAGTGCGCGCAGATCGAACCCTTCGCCTACTAATGTGAGTGGCGAACCGTACGGGAGCCGAGCTTTCATTCCGCTCTGCGCCCACTTCCACGAGAAGCAGCGATTGTGCCAGATGTAGACAAGGCCTTTGTCCTGGTGCTGTGAGATGTTGCGCCACACCTTCGGCATGCAAGATGCGAACGGTATTCGCATTTCACGTAGACGTATCTGCGTAGGTCGAGGCGAGCGTTTGGCCTGCCATTTCTGCGTCCAGGTCCAGATCGACTCGCCGCAGCTGCAATGCGGACCACAGCCGACGGAACCCGAGCGCATGCGCTTCAAGGGCGAGCAGAAACGTGAAGACTCACATGATGTGGCCGTGCTCGAGAGCACATATGGCGAATATTCTAAGCAAGAGGCGTCTTGCCGACCTGGCCGCGCAATAGGATATGGTCTCGGTGTGCGAGAGCTTCGAGTGTGAGAAGTTGCTCGTAGAGAGACCGGTTTATGCTTCGCGGATGGTACAATTTGAACTCATCGAACAGGGCACAACTGGAGCGACTTTCGAGCGTCGAGCGATCTCTCTGCCGTCACATCAGATTCTCTCAGGACAATGACGCGTGCGCGTCGGACCACGTACATGCCCATCCAAGATAGACGCTACGCACCGCGAATGCATCGGACATTGACTCTGGAGATGCCTCACGAGGGCGTCCCCCAGACCCAATTGCGAATCTCCGGCATGTCCTGGCCATTTCTGTCGATGTACCGCTTGTGATCCATCAGCTTGTCCTTGAGCTGTTGTTTCAGGTAAATTCCCGCGTCGCCGGTCTGCGGCAGGCGATCGATCGTGTCCATCACGAGGTGGAAACGGTCCATCTCGTTTAGAACCGTCATGTCGAATGGGGTCGTGATCGTGCCCTCTTCCTTGTACCCACGGACATGAATGTTGTTGTGATTGGTGCGGCGATACGTCAATCGGTGGATGAGCCATGGGTATGCGTGAAACGCAAAAATGACCGGTTTGTCCTTCGTGAAGAGTTCGTCGAACTCCATGTCGGTGAGCCCGTGCGGGTGCTCGGCTTTTGGCTGCAGCCTCATGAGGTCGACGACGTTCACCACCCTGACTTTCAGGTCTGGTAAATGTTCACGAATGATCGAAACTGCGGCGAGTGTCTCAAGCGTGGGTACGTCGCCGCAGCAGGCCATCACGACATCCGGGGAGACGGACTGGTCATTGCTTGCCCACTGCCAGATTCCGATGCCTTCCGTGCAGTGCTTGACGGCAGCGTCCATCGTAAGCCACTGCGGCGCCGGATGCTTTCCCGCGATTACGACATTCACGTAATGTCGACTCCGTAGGCAGTGGTCCATAATGGATAACAGGCAGTTTGCGTCCGGCGGCAGATAGACGCGCACGATCTCGGCCTTCTTGTTTATCACGTGGTCGATGAAACCGGGATCTTGGTGGGTAAAGCCGTTGTGATCCTGACGCCACACGTGCGACGCCAATAGGTAGTTGAGAGACGCGATCTTACGCCGCCATGGCAGGCCAGATGTCACCTTGAGCCACTTGGCGTGTTGATTGAACATCGAGTCGACGATGTGAATGAACGCCTCGTAGCAGTTGAAGACGCCATGGCGTCCGGTGAGCAAGTAGCCCTCTAGCCACCCCTCGCACTGGTGCTCGCTGAGCATTTCCATCACGCGCCCAGTGGGCGCCAGAAACTCATCGTTCGATATGGTTGCGGCGTCCCATTGGCGCTTGGTCGCTTCAAAGAGGCCTTCCAGTCCGTTCGAGAGGGTCTCGTCTGGACCAAAGACGCGGAAGTTTCGCTGCTCGGCGTTAAGCTTGGTAACGTCCCGCAAGAACGGCCCTAGCACATGGGTATCGCCAATCCCGGGCGCCCCTGGCGAGGCGACGTCAGCCGCGTAGAGGCGAAAGTCAGGCATGCGCAGGTCGCGGAGCAGCATGCCCCCGTTTGCGTGAGGGTTGGCGCCCATGCGCCGGTTACCCTTGGGCGCCAGTTCTGCCAGTTCTGACTTCAGCTGCCCCCTGTCGTCAAACAGTTCGGCCGGCCGATAACTTTTTAGCCAGTCTTCCAGGAGCTTGAGGTGTTCCGGATGCGCCGCCGGATCTGTCAGCGGCACCTGATGGCTGCGGAACGTGCCTTCGACTTGAAGGCCATCGACAACCTTTGGCCCAGTCCACCCCTTTGGCGAGTTGAGAACGATCACGGGCCAACGCGGACGCGTGAGGTCGCCGTGAACGCGGGCATTTTGCTGTATAGCCTTGATTTGCTCGATAGCATTTTCAAGCGCACCGGCCATTGCCTGATGCATGAGTGCAGGTTCGTGGCCCTCCACAAAGGTTGGAGACCAGCCATACCCGCGGAGCAACTGCTCCAACTCGTCGTGCTCGATGCGCGCTAGGACGGTCGGATTGGATATCTTGTATCCATTGAGATGTAGGATCGGGAGCACCGCGCCATCGGTTGCCGCGTCGAGAAACTTGTTGGAATGCCACGCCGTAGCAAGAGGTCCTGTCTCCGCCTCGCCATCGCCGATGACACAGGCGACGATGAGATCTGGATTGTCGAACGCAGCGCCAAACGCGTGACTGAGCGAATACCCCAGCTCTCCGCCCTCATGTATTGAACCCGGAGTTTCTGGCGACGCGTGGCTTGGAATGCCCCCCGGGAACGAAAACTGTAGAAAGAGCTTCCGCAGCCCGGCTTCATCCTGAGATATATCGGGATAGACCTCGCTGTAGGTGCCCTCAAGATAGGTATTGGCCACGACCGCGGGCCCACCGTGACCCGGTCCGGAGATGTAAATCATGTCGAGGTCGAACCTGTTGATCACGCGATTCAAATGCACGTAGATGAAGTTCTGCCCGGGGGTGGTCCCCCAGTGTCCGAGCAGCATATGCTTCACATCCCCGATGGCTAGCGGTCGCTTGAGCAGCGGATTGTCGAACAAATAAATCTGTCCCACCGACAGATAGTTCGCGGCACGCCAGTAGGCGTCCATCTTTCGGAGAAGGTCCTCGGATAGGATGTCGGTCTTCATGTTTATCGTTCTTGTCTGCGCGGCCGCGCGTCGTAACCTGTTGAACTACCCATGCGTTCAGACTCGCTCTTCATTGCGCCATGATGGCTCACACCGAGTTATATATTACCGTTTGTCACGAAACGCTTTTTCGTTAGAAGACAATCCGAAGGCCGCGAGAGCGGCGCGAGTCTCTCGGACATCGGTGTGGCAGATACTATGCATTCCCAGGGTACCGGCTATCTGCGCAAACATCGGAGTATTGTCAATATAGACGACCTGAGGTGCGGCGACCTGAGCGACGTCGAGGGCAAACCGAAAGATATCCAGGTCTGGCTTGCGGATGTGAACAAAGCAGGATGAGATGAATAGATCCGCAAGTTTGTCCAACTCGAATGCGCGAATCCGGTAGGCATTCAGTTCGCGTCCTTCGTTGCTTACGACAGCAACCTTCAGCTTGTGACGCATCTTGAGCTGGTCGAGGAGCTCGATCACTTCCGAGTACGGCTTACTTTGTGCGAACATGAAACGTCGAAATTGGGAGCGAGTGAACGATCGCTTCTTGTAGAAGACGACTCGATCTAGGTATTCGTCCAGAGTGAGTTTCCCCTCCTCATACGTATTGAACGTCAGTTGGTGGTGATCCTCCATCTCGGTTCGGTCGAGCTTAAAGGTCGCCGCCGCCAGCCTGCGGGATCGATGACCCCAGCCATCGGTGAGTAAGACGCCTCCGACATCCACAAACAAGCACTTGATCTGTGTCGGCCTCTCCGTCCTCCGCCGTTGCGCCGTGGGGCTCAGCGCTGCCATAGAACTTTGGCGTCTTCGAGTGGGGTCGCGATGCCCTCGTAGTCTGGAATCAGTCGTGCCGTATAGTCGGAAGCGGGCCGCGTCGCTGGCACGGTCGCACTATAGACATAGTTACCAGACGAGCCCGTCCATACCGGAATACGCACCATTTCCTGCCGCATCGCGGACTCTCCGGGCATGCTCTCCGTGCAGAGTTCAACCCGCACTGTATCCGGGGCGACGTCGCCGAGAATGACTTGAACTTCAAATAGGTAATATTCGCCGCGCATCTCCACAGTCAGCTTGCTGAAAGCGAGCGCTGACCACGCCTGCTCCAGACTGCGCTGCCTCTCTACGATCCGCCTGCCGATCGCGCCATTGTTGTCCATCCGCTTCCGGTAGGCGATTGCCGCAGGGAGGTAGTGTTGATCCGTGTATTCGCGCACGGTGCGATTCGTCGAGAAGCGCGGGGTCAGCTGTGCCATACTTTCACGCATCCGCTTGACCCAGGCGGTCGAAATGCCGTTCTCTCCTCGCGTATAGAAGTCCGGGATGACCTCCCGTTCGAGCAGATCATAGAGAGCGTCTGCCTCTTCGGCGTCCCAAGAGAGATCGTCGCCGTGTTCCCTTCCGTCGCCGAGTGCCCAGCCCACCTCAGGCGTGTAGGCCTCGGCCCACCACCCGTCCAGCTCCGAGAGGTTGATTCCGCCGTTGACGAGCACCTTCATGCCGCTCGTTCCACTGGCTTCCCAGGGTCGCCTTGGCGTATTGATCCACACGTCCGCGCCTTGCACTAGGTGCTGCGCCAAGCGCATGTCGTAGTCGCTGAGGAAGACGATGTGAGATCGGACCTCTGGCTGGCGAATAAAATGGATCCAATCACGGATCAACGCCTGTCCTGCAGCGTCCTCGGGATGGGCTTTGCCGGCGATGACGAGTTGGACGGGGCGCTCCGGATTCGCCAATAGTCGCAACAAGCGCTCTCGGTTGTGAAGGAGCAGGTTGGGCCTCTTGTAGGTCGCGAAACGGCGCGCGAAGCCCAGGGTCAGCGCACCGGGGTCGAGTAGGTGGTCCACCGCGTCGAGCGCTTCCGCCGATGAGCTCGAGGAAGCCAGTTGGCGAAACAGATGTTGTCGCGCGTACTCCACAAGGGACTTCCGTGCGGCGACTCGTAACTGCCACAGCACGCTATCCGAGACGAGGCGAATGTCTCGTTCGAGTGTGGTCGCAGTCCCAAGCCAACGATCTTTTCCACAGGCGTCCGTCCAAAGCGCATCGGACTCAGCTGAGTCCCAGGTAGACATGTGGACTCCATTGGTCACGTGACCGACAGGCACTTCGGCCTCGGGCCAGCGCGGATAGAGTGGCGCGAACAGATGTCGACTGACTGCCCCGTGAAGACTGCTCACCCCGTTGATGGCTCCACTCCCGCGCGCCGCCAAATAGGCCATATTGAAGCTTTCCGACGAGTCGTCTCGGTTTTGGCGACCCATACCGAGCAGGTCGGAAGTCGTGATGCCGAGTTTGTCGTGAGCATAGCCGCTGAGGTATCGCTCGATGAGGCTTGGGTCGAAACGGTCAAAGCCCGCGGGTACAGCGGTGTGGGTCGTAAAGAGGTTGCCGGATCGAGTGACGGCCAGCGCCACATCGAAGGGCTGGGAGTTGTCGTCCATGAAGCTGCGCGCTCGTTCCAAAACCGCGAACGCGGCATGGCCCTCGTTCAGGTGACATACCTCAGGCTTGACACCGAGCGCACGAAGGAGGCGCCATCCGCCTATGCCCAGGAGAAGTTCCTGCTTGAGGCGCAGCTCGTGACCGCCGCCATACAGTTCGCTGGTGATCGCTCGATGAGCTGGAATATTGGCAGAATCATTGCTGTCGAGCAGCCAGAGCCTCACCCGGCCAACCTTGGCTTCCCACGCGCGAAACCAAACTGCATATCCAGGCAATGAAATCCGGAGTCGAAGCCACTCTCCGTTCGCTTGCCTTAGGGGCGTAATCGGTAACTGTCCCGGATCGTTGTAGGGATACAGAGCCTGCTGAGCGCCGTCATCGTCGATGATCTGACGAAAGTACCCCTGTTGGTACAAGAGGCCAACGCCTACTACCGGAATGCCAAGGTCGCTGCACGCCTTGAGCTGGTCGCCAGCAACATTGCCGAGTCCGCCGGAATAGATAGGAAGTGCCTCGCTGAGCATGAACTCCATGCTGAAATAGGCGACGGATGTCAGCGGGCTTTGCGGATGAATTTGCTGAAACCAGGCGGGGGATTCCACTGCGCGCCGCCTCGCCTTGTCCAAACCGTCCGCCATGGCGCGAAACGAAGTGTCAGCCAATGCGTGTTCAAGCGCGGAGTGCGAGACCGTCTGCAGAATCACCCAGGGGTTATGCGTAATTGCCCATAGCTCCGGGTCGAGTCGCCTCCAAATCTCGTCGGTACTGTGATTCCATGACCAGCGCATGTCGAGGGCGAGCTCCGCCAAGGCATCGAGACCTTCGGTATCGGCTGGAACAACGCCGCAGGCTCGTTGGCGTGCGGAAGCATGCGCGCTCAAGGTCATCGCGCTACTCCTTCGAGGGAGTTTGGTTAACTCCGCGGAGCGCGGTCTCCAGTGCCGGGCGCGCGAACTCATCGCCTTGAAGCAGGCCGCGCCCCATGTGGTCGCTCCAGAAAGTTCGAACGAGTTGATAATATAGCTCTTTCACGTCCACGAAAAACCTCCTGCATGCGCTGGAACAGCTCGTATTGAATGCCTTCCCGATCGGGGATCGAATGGAAGTTCGATTGCCGTGGTCAGCGCCACCAATACACTGTCGCAGCCCAAAGGATGCCAACTAACATTGCCATCCACAAGAAGTCGCCCCCCCACCCCCACGACTGATGGTTGAATTCGACGGAGCCTCCGAGAGCGGTCGCATGTTCATGGCGACGCCTCTGGATGTACCTGGGGTAGGGCGGACCCCATCCGCGGTAGCCCCAACCATATCCAACGGGAGCCACTATAATGAAAAACATGCACGCCATCCACAACAATAACCATGTGCTAATCATTGGACTATCACTTCCTCAATAGGGCTCGTGCTCGCCCTTCCGGGAGTGAGCGATGTCGCGCCTTCTTCCGTAACCCCCAAGACACATTACGGATGTCTCGCCGACAGCAACGCCAATCGAGACCAAGGCTGCTTTTCAAACGACGACTACACGGGGTGCAATCCAAAGAAGGCCGCGGAAGGGCTCCACATCTTCGACACGAAGATCCGGCTGTGATCGTTACGAAGCGGGATTCCGAAAAGTCCGCCCTCGCGAACGGGGCAAGTGAATGAACACCTCTCGCCTGTGGCAAAGGGTGGGAAACGTCTAAGCGCTAAACAATCAATCCGTCCGTCTGCTGTAAGAAGCAGCGATCATGCCAGAGGCGAGATGCGTCTTTCCAGGCTCGCCACACGATGTTTCGAGATGCCGCCAGCATGCAAAATGCGAATGGGCTTCGCATCGCGCGACGAAACGAGCGCATGGCTGTCGCGAGCGCTCGTCGCGTGCGCCGTCGACACCGGGGATAGAGATTCAAGCACCGACAAAGGCACGCTCGTCCGAACGGCCGGAGGTTGAACGTGCCCGTGTCTCGAGCCGACCCAGACCGAGGCTGTCGCGGCCGTCCAGGTTGGCGTGCACGCCGGTCCGTAATTCCTTGTGGGCGCCGACGCTGATTTCAATGTCGGGTCACTCCGCGTCGCCGAGTCAACGCCGTCACCAAACTGAATTCGCACACGGTTAGACTTGCTTCGCAGCGCACCAAGTGCACTTCGAAGTCGCGCAAACAACTGTCACGCCTCACCAAACGCACTTCGCAGCCCACAGGACGAGATTTCTCGTACATCAAATCTGTTCCACGGGGGAAGGGATTCGATGGGTCACCATGCAAAGGTCTTTGGTCACGGGCGGGAGGCGTTTCCGACGTGACGGAACGTCTTTGCACCGAGAGATGTGCGCGCTATCGCCGTGCGAAGCCCCTTCGCCGTGCGGCGAACTGACTTTGCTTCGCGGCGATTTCATTGTTCTTGCGCGCCAATCATGTCTGCACGCCTGCGAACACGCTCCGCTCGTCTACAAATCGGCTTTGCTTGCACCGATGTGCGACGAGCAGGCTCGCGGAATCGCTCCGGGCTGCGAGCGGCTCTCGAGCGACGGCGCGCGAATGCGATCGCACCGGCGTGAGTCGCGAATCCACTGCGTCTCGCCGATCGAGACAGTCAAGAGTCCTTCAGTTTACGAGAGACTCCTTCGACTTCCTTGAAGGCGCGCAGAACATCGGTGAAAACGCGCGAAGCGAAAAGCGCTCGATGGGGCGCAATGAGCCACGTGCGCCATGCACGCATCGGCGTTAGCGAAGGCGACGGGCGAGACGCCGTAGGCTGCGATCCCGATGCCGACCCATGCGGCGCCCCGCCGTTTCCTCGCGTCGTCACCAATTCAGAATGCAGCCTCAGCCTTCGTCTAAGAATCCTCGCCCGCCGCGTCGGACAGCTTCGCACGCTCGGCCGCGATCGCGGCTGCGGCCCGAGTCTCGTCGCTACTGGAATTCAGGTCTCGCTGAATCTCCGCACACGCCCGAGGGTGTCCGAGGTGCGCGAGAGCGGTGCGGGCGTACCATGCGCAGCTCGACCTATCGTGGCGATCGAATGATAACAAGGCTCGCAGCCACCCTCGAGCTCCCCACGCACGCCTTTCGAGATGCGGAATCGCGGCTCGAAGCCCCAGTTCACCCGCGCGTTCCACACAGGCCTGCTCATCCTCAAGCTCAGGCGTCTTTCTGACCCCTGACACGACATCCAGCAGCGTCGCGATTCCGTCCGGATGCCCCAGTCGCGCGAGGTAGAGGCCAGCTGCTACCGCCACGTCACTATCGGTTGTTTCAAGAAGCTCGCGCGCACGATCCACCAGTCGCGTATCGCTCAGAGCCGCACTCGCGGCACCAGCCTCCACGCCGTCCCGATCTTCGATCCCGACGCTCTCGAGCTCACGGTCCGCGCCGGCATTGGCCAAACGTTCCTCGGCGACACGGAGCGCAATATATCGGATCGCCGGATCGGCATCCGACATGGCTCGCAGCAGCGCATCCCGGATATCGGAAATGTCTCTTGCAACGCGGCAATAGGCGATAATGGCCTGATATCGGACCTCCGGTCGCCCATCCCCGAGAGCCCGCTCGAGCCGTGAGGTTGCGCGCGCGTCTTGGAGCTCTCCAAGTGCGGTGATCGCCATCTGGCGGACGATTTGCTCCCCATCCTCGATTGCGAGAAGCAGGGAGGACAGAACTTCCGTCGCACGCAAGTCAGCCAGCGCGATGGCCGCCTCAGCTCTCACGCTACTCGCAGGGTCTTCGCCGAGCAGGCGCTCGATGACAGGAATAGCGCGTGAACGAACTTCATCACTTCGGAGCGCGTGCCTCACGACGTCTCGAACCGACGAGGCTCGCGTGGCCGCCCGAGCGGACGCAAGATCGCGGAAGCTCGCTTCAAGATTGCGCGGCAGCGGTGACGGAGTGAACATCACAACCGGGCCTGGAAGCGACGCACCGGCCACGAGCGAGCCAAAGGCGCACGCAGCCCCAGCGCCGATTACGGCTTCATTCCTCCACCGAAACATCGGGGGCTCCGTCGGTCGCCGCAGCGTCCTGCGGACCTTCGCCCTCCGAATCCCCGGTCACTTCATCGCCCGAGTCGAACGCCGGACTGCTCGCTGCGCAGATCGCTGCATCCGTGTCGCCGCCCGCATCATACTGAGGAACCATACACAGGCTGGACGCCGCGATGGTGTCGAGCACGACCGTGGTCGTTGACTGGCGCACGCTAACACACGCATATCCGTCGCTCTGCCTACAGTCCGAATTGGACTCGCATGTCTTCAGGCAAAAGTTACGACCCTCGCGCGATGGGGATTGCCTATCATTATACGCGCACCCGAGGACGCTCGCCCGCACCTCCACGCACGCCGAATTGCTCGGACATGAGTTGGGCAAGCAGTCGAATATCGTGCAATATCCGCCGGGTTGCGAGGTGTCGCACTGGCGGTTGCCTTGCGTGGAACAGTCCGTCGCGACGGCGCATCTGTCGCCGATGGATGGCGCGCATCCCATGAGCGAGACCAACGAAAGCGCGGCCACGAGCGCTCCCCAACGGGTGAGTCCGACGGAATTCGAGCGGTCCATGGTTCGGGGCGGCTGAACGTAGCGTCCCGGCATACCCGCGCGCAAGGCGATGCCGACCTTTCGCAAACGCCCCGTTGGTTTGACATCCGAGATCGTCCTCCCTACGTTCGGACTTGAAGCCGAAACCAAGGAGAGGGGTGGCCTCAGCGCCATCGACGCCCATGTCGACTCATATCACTTCTGATTGTATCAACTGCGGAGCTTGCGAGCCCGAGTGCCCGAACGAAGCCATCAGCGAAGGCGATGACATCTACGTCATCGACCCGGACCTCTGCACGGAGTGCGTGGGATTTTACGATCACGAAGCATGCCAGGCCGTCTGTCCCGTCGAATGTTGTTTGCCGGATCCGGGGCGCAAGGAAGAGGAGCCCCTGCTGCTCGAACGGGCACTACAACTCCATTCCGAGGACGCAGACCTCAAGACGAGAGTTGCGAGCGGATCGTTCCCGTCGCGTTTTCGCAAGTGATTCAAGGTTTTCATACCGCGCACTGCTGCAATCTGCGGGTTCGTCAGGCGAGCATTCGGGCGAGGAGCGCGCGGAGCGTATTATAGTACGTGAACCTCGCACCGCAGCCCGAAGCGGGGCCTGGCGAAATGCGCAGGCCGCGGCCGTGCGGGGTATAGCTGTGCGACCATGAGCGGCTGCAGCGCGATCCACGGGCTATTGTACGCTGGGGGAATCGCGATGGCCTCGGGATGCGGCGGCGGACTTCCGATATTGTGCCCTGCGCGTTCCCTGGACCCGGGAGAAATCCGGGTATCGTCGGGGTTCAGCGGCAATGTTCCCGCGGGAAGCTTCTCGAGCGCCCTTGCCGACTCACGAGGTACCGAGGGGCTGGAGTCTCCGGGTATGGAAGAATCGGTGAGAGCACGGGCCGCCGTCGTGCAAGCGGCGATTGGGGCCGGGATCTCGCCCGTCCTCGCTGCCCATGTTGGGTTGGGATCGCAAACGGAGGGAGGAGCGTCCTTCTTCGGTCGCGCCGTTCGCGCTGACGTTCGACGTTCGTTCGAGCTCGCTCCGCACTGGGCGCTGTCTGCGGGGGCCGCGGGGTCTATCGTGACGGGGGGCAGCGACGACGTTGACGCGTCTGTCGATCTGAGATCCTTGCGAGGGGGCGGGGCTGACGTGCCGCTGGTGGTCGGCTACGAAAGCGACGGCGGGATTTATCAAGCGTGGTTCGGGGCGCGTGGAGGTTGGGAGCAAGTGCACGCTGACAACATCGGAAGCGCCCCAGGCGTCGCGGGCTCCGATGGTCCGTCGCTTCCCCTGACAGCGACACGTCTGTGGGCGGGAGGACTGTTTGGGTTTGCGGTCGGATTCCGCCACTTGCACGTGGCGATGGAGCTCGACGTCGCCTATGCGAACGTTTCCGGCGACGTGGGCTCGGCCCACATGCAGATCAGCGGACCGACCCTAGGCCCCTCGAGCGCCTTGTGGTGGACGTTCTAGCCCGCCGCTGTCCGATGGATTAGAACCGGCTTCGGAAAGCGAACTTTATCCGATGGAGCTGAGTGTTCGCGACGTCGCTCGTTTGCTGCATGTTTCTGAGGAAACGGTATTTCGGTGGGCTCGCGACCACGAGCTCCCCGCTCACCGCGCCAACGGCGAGTATCGATTCAACCGAGTTGAGCTCCAGGAATGGGCGACGAGCGAGGGGCGTCCTGTGTCTCCGGAGCTCTTTGCTCCTCGAGGACTAGTGCGGCTACTCCCGTCGCTTCGCAGCGCGATCGAACGAGGAGGCGTGTATCACGACATCCCGGGCGACAAGCGTGAGAGCGTGCTCGATGCTGTCACGCGAGTCGCTGGCGTTCCCGCGACGATTCCTCAATACCAATTGTACGAGCTGCTGATGAGCCGCGAGGCACTGGCATCCACGGGGATAGGAGACGGCATCGCCATCCCTCACCCGCGCGACCCTCTCGTCATGAGGGTCGACGATCCTGTGATATTGCTGTGTTTTCTCGCGCGCGAGATCGACTTCGGCGCACTCGACGCAACGCCCGTGCGAGTGCTCTTCGTCACGCTCGCGCCATCCATTCACACCCACCTCCAAATGCTCTCTCGCATCTCCCACGCACTTCACGACGAGCGTTTTCGCACTCTGGTACGTTCCCGAGCCACGGCAGCCGAGCTCATTGCCGATGCCGGGCGATTGGATGACGGCCTTGCGTCCCAGGATGGAGCGACGGCCGCACCGCGATGACGGAACTCGATGCACACCTCGCCGCGGTCGCCATCCTCCTATCGAGCGCGTTCGCAGCCTGTTTCGCGCGCCGCGCGACCGCTGTCATCGTCGGCTCGGTCGGAGGAATCGCCGCATGCGCGTTGGGAACCTGCGCCGCGCTCATAGGGCTTTTCCGCCACGGAGAGCTGCTATCTCGAATCCTGTCGACGCTTCCGATGGGACAGGTCCACGTGGGGATCGATTCGCTTTCGTCGTACTTCCTCGTCTGCATTTTTCTCGTTTCTGGTCTAGCGATCATCGCGGGCATGGGAGACACCTTGGGGCTTGCCTCAAGGAGCCGCGCGGTATCCTCGGTGTCGCTTCTCAATCTGCTTGTCGCTTCGATGGCCCTGGTCGTTCTGTCTCGCGACGCGGTGTTCTTTCTCATGGCTTGGGAAGCGATGTCGGTGAG